>ERZ1699229.76-NODE-76-length-8782-cov-5.417331_pt1 | contig 8782 bp, 8 predicted proteins | sample MGYA00581540_ERZ1699229 | MGnify/ENA primary metagenome ERZ1699229 (study PRJEB42319, sample SAMD00040307) | human oral metagenome | material: saliva | host: Homo sapiens | study: EMG produced TPA metagenomics assembly of PRJDB4115 data set (Metgenomic analysis of... | reverse complement strand
TGTAAGTTTGTGTTTTCAGTCAGATGACGGCATACGATATCAGGCCTAGTCTCGTGGGCTCGGAGATTAGTATAAGAGACAGCTTTTGATATATTTCTTAGAATATAGACAGCTTCATCTATATCTTCTGTGTCGTACATTCTAGTTTCTCTTCCCCACCAATAATTTTCTACTTGTATTCCACTAGAACTTCTACTTTGAAATTTAGGTGTTGTACCTTTATTATTATTATATTTATAAAACCCTGAATTTACTTGTTTATTTAAATCATGTACAGAATTTTGAATCTTATTATAAAAGTCTTCAGGTGATTTAAATTGGTTATTTATGTTAATTTCATTCCAATTTTGTTTTATATAGTTTAAAATATTATTTTTATTTATTTTTAGATTATTATTTTCTAGATATATTTGTGTATCAATATATTCTATATGTTTTTGAATGTTGTTATTTTCTTTTTTTATTTCCCCAGCTTTAGCTAAATTATCATTTTTATTAATAATTCCTGAAATAGGAGTAATTAATAAAGAAGTAGATAAAATAGCACTAGTTAATTTTAATTTTTTATTCATAATTTTATCCTCCCGTATGAATAATTTTTAAAAATGTATAAGTGTTTATAAATATTTATAAAATTAATTAATATATATTAATGGTTTATATATATATTATAACATGTAAAAATATTGTAATCAATAAGAAAAACAGTAATGAAATAATGAAAAACAGTATAAAATCGTAAACCAATAAAATATTGTTATATATCAAAAATAATAAAAATTTACAGAATTTTATATATGTTTTCTTTTTTTTATATATGATTTAAGCGGATTTGATAATCTTTTATATGCATTAAAACATTCAATATTTAATTGATCAAAATCTTCTGCAGTTTGAATTAAGGTATTATCTTTTTTATATTGTTCAACATCAATAGGTTCAAAGTATAAATTAAATAAAGCTTTAATCATTAATTTTAATTGTTCATTCTCAGACATTCCAAATGAGGGATTATTATTAATTTCTTCTTCAATATTTTGAATTTCATCTGTATTATTACGAGAATAATCTATATATTCTTCAACTTGGTGTCTATATAAAGAAAGTTCTTCGGTATTTATTGATGATTTTTTTAATAAATAAGGTTCAATATTAACTTGTATTAATTCTAGTATACTATTATCAAATACTTTAGAAATATTTCTACCTATTTTAATTTCTTTTGCAGAATCCCAGTATCCTTTATTTTTTAATTCTCGTTCTAAACGTTTTCTAATGGATTTAAAATTATTTTTATTATCTTCAATTTCATAAAGTTCAATTAATTGATAAGTAAATTCAGTTATAGTTTTTTCTCTCATTTTTTTCTCCTTTTTTAAAATATTTCATAAATCTTATTATTTAAATTTTTTGTTTATCTATTAACTATATATCTATAATAATTGTACAACGTAAAAGACAAAAAGTCAAGTATTTGTACACCTTAAACCTTTTTCATTAAAATTTTGTAGTGTTTACAGAATACAAAATACATAGTATAATATATTTATAAAAAAAAGGAGGCTTATTAATGAAAGATAAGTTAAAATTTAGTGAACGACTTGAAAAAGAGTTAAAAAATTTAGAAAGAGTAGACTTATTTGATGATTTAAACGCAGAATTATCAAAATTTGTTGGAAGAAAAAATATTACAACTGCAGAATGCAAATTACTAAATGAATTTTGTGAAAAATTAAATGGTAAAAAAGGAGCTTTTGATTGTTATGAAGATTTAAGACAAGAATATAAAGAAATTTTAAAGGAAGCTGAAGAAATTTTAAAGAAAACTGAAGATTTATATAGTTTAGTAAAAAACTTAAATGAATTTAATTAATTTTTCCCTCGCCTAGCGAAAGGCGATTAATCAGCTAAAAGAGAGAGTGTCAAGGGCGAACGAAGTGAGTTTATTTACCCTTGACAACCTCTCTGAAGCTGATAGCCTTATGAAGCGTAGGAGAGGAGAGAAAATTAATTAAGTAATAACAAATTTTTCCCGAGTCAGCTAATAGGGTTTCAAAAGGGAATTAGTTCCCTTTTGTGGGGTGTGGGGCAAAGTCCCCACAAAAAAATAAAAATAAATAGAAATAGAGGTATATATTAAATGAAAAAACGATTTAATAAAGGTTATTCTGTTGAAACTGCAGAAGAATATATTGATATAAATGAGGAATTTGTATGTGTTTCAAAGGGAGATTTAATTAATAAATATGATAATGAAAAAGAAAAATATACTGATGAAATTAGTCATCAAATTTATTGGTTTAGTCAAGAGGGACTAACAGAGCCTTTTAAAGTTAAATTTGAGGATATTAATTTAAAAATCTCTCAATTTTCAAATGTTAAATTAATAGGTTTAACAGCTTGTGAAATTCAGAAAAAAGTATATTTTAAAGCCGAGGGAATTGAGGTAATAAAATAATGACTTGGGCTGAACTTGAGAAATATGCTTCATCATTGATCAATGCAATCAATGATGAAGCTTCTACATATTCAAATAATGTTAAAGTATCGATTAAAGGGAATAAATTAAGAGTTATATTTAATTCTCCAACTGCTTTCAAGTTAGATAATGAGTTATATTTTAAAATATTCGATATTTTGAATGTTCCACTATTTCCAATATTAACGTTAGTACCAAAAGAAAAAATGGAAGTAGAAGAAGTTGAAGATAGTCATTATACTTCAGCAAGATGTTTTGTTTATCCATTTAGAATTGGGGTACCTAAAAGAAAAGTTTTTTTAAATTTTTCAAGTTTTGAAAATTCTATAAAAAATGGAAGTTGGGAAATAATGCAAGGTTTAAATATTAATTTAAATGGTTTAACAAGTATAGCTATTGCTTCTTCAAGTGGAGGAGGTAAGAGTTATTTAATCAATCAATTTTTAAAATACTTTAAAAAAATTGGTTGTAAAATGATAATTGTTGACGGAAAAAAAGATTTACCGGCCAAATTTGCTATTAAACATGGAATTAAATTAATTACTAATGAAGCAAATAAATCTGATGATAATATTTTAAGTGATGTTTGTGATGAATTATCAAATTTAAATGAAATAATTACACAAAGGCAAAATAAATTATTTAATAATCAAGTAAAAGAAGATGAATTAATTCCTATTGTATTAGTATTTGATGAAATAGGAGCGTTAACTAATTTAGCAAGTAAAAATGTTAAAGATAATTTCTTTAAACTTTTAACAAGGGTTGCTACATTAGGAAGACAAGCTAAAGTTCATTTATTATTGAGTAGTCAACGTTTTGACGCAAATACAATTCCAACTATTGTAAAAGAACAGTGTAATATATTAATTCAGCTAGGAACATTAACAACAAATCAATTACAATATTTATTTCCGGATTATAAGCAATTAATGTTACTTATCCCAGCTGATGAAATAGGAGATAAAGGAAAAGGGATAATATCAATTAACAATGATTTATTTACTTTTTTAGTTCCGACAATAAAGGAGTTAGATTAAATGAATTTTAAAAATATGATGATTGAATTGTTATATAGTTTATTATATTATTTTTTGATTTTTGTATTTATTATATTATTAATATTAATAATAGCTTTAATAATGAAAATTTTATTAAAAATGAAAACTGATAATAATATAGTTAGAGTTATATTAAATTCAATTCGTGAGTTATATGCGAATTTAATAGTTTTATCTTTTTTAAAAACCGATGTGAATAGTTTTTTAAACAATCAAAATGTTATTTCTCAAGCGTTTAATAATAAAAGTAATAACTTTAAAAAAAAGAAAATTAATTTTTCTAAAATAAAATTTAATTTTAAAGAAGATGAGTTAATATTTAAATTTATTCCAGGTGATTTTATAGCAATTAAATTTTTTGAAGATGAAAAAAATTTGACTGCTGTAAAAGGTTGGATAAATCAACGTTATAATAATTTTGATTTTACTAGTTTTTTTAAAGAAAATAATAATTTTGTTTTGATTGGAAGAAAAAAAATATAAATTTGTGAGCCTGTTCGCTCGCCTAATTGGGCGAGGCGAACAATGGCTCACAAAATATTTAAATTGTTGTTTATTGAGAGTTCTTTAAAAACTGAGACACGTGAGACACAGGCTTTGAAAACAGTGGTATCAATACATTACGTGCGGTCTGGAGTTCCGAGACCGCACTGAGACACTGAGACAAAAAAAGAAAAAAATTAGAAAAAATCAATAATGAGACAAAAAAACTGAGACAAAATCAAATAAATATGCTATAATAAAATTGTCATTATATAAAAGGAGATTGATTTATGGCAGAAAAGAAAATTAGGGTTAGAGCTAGGGTTTATTCGGTTGTTCAATATGAATTTAATCCTAGAACAGGGGAAGACCTTCATTTTAATGAGCAAGTTATTAAAAACGCTATTTTAAATAAAGAAACTTCACTTGATAATTGGGCATATATCCGACATGATAAAGATAAATATGTTGAAGGTGATGATATTCCAGAGGGTTCTAAAATAGGAGATGTTAGACCTCCTCATTGGCATGTATTATTAAAATTTAAAAATCAAATTGAGTTTTCTACAATCGCAAAATTGTTTAATGTTCCCGAAAATCTTGTAGAGAAAAAGACTGGTGCAGGTGCTTTTTTTGATTATCTGTATTATATGACTCATGAAGATGATAAACAACGAAAACTTGGTAAACATGTTTATGAACGTGATGAAGTTGAAATGATTAATGAAGTAACTGCTAATGAAATGTGGGAACATGTTGATATTAGGGAAGATAGAAGAGCTAAAAAATTAAGCAAAGGTGAAACTGTTGAAGTATTTTTAGATAAACTAACATCGGGAAAAATGACGATGAAACAAGTATTTGAACGTGATTCTGTTGTTTTTGCTGAAAATGCAACGTTATTTCGTCGAGCTAGACGCTCTTATTTGAAATATGCTCCAACTCCTTTAGTTAGAACTAATTATCATATTTCGGGAGCCGGTGGAACGGGAAAAACTTTAATAGCTAAATCAATGGCTAGAGCTATGTTTCCGGATAAATCTGATGATGAAATATTCTTTGTAGTGGGTGATGGTCGAGTTGCGTTTGATGAATATGATGGACAACCTATAATTATTTGGGATGATTTTAGAGCGAAAGAATTATTAAATGCATTTGAGCGTGGAACGATGTGGAAAATTTTTGCAATTCATCCTGATAAGGTAAGTGTTCATGTGAAAAATGGTGAAACTACGTTAATTAACACTGTAAATATAATAACCTCAGTAGAGCCATTTACTGAGTTTGTAAATGGTTTAGCTGCAGCTTTTAAAGATAATAAAAGCGAAGATGTTGGGCAAGCTTATCGTAGATTTCCAATATTTATAGAGGTTTCTAAAAATAATTTTAAAATGTTTGCTACATTAGGTCTTACAGGTGGTGAACGTGAGCAATATGAACCTTTAATAAATATAGAAGTGAATACTATAGAGTTAGCTAAAAATCAATCAAAAATAAATAATCAGAAAGTATTTAAAAATGTTATTAGCGTTCATAATAAAATAGTTAATGTGAATAGTAAAAATGATGAAATAAAAGAAATAGAGCATGTTGAGGAAACAACAGATTTCTTTAATAAAATAATTATAGAAGAAAGTAAAGGTGATAAAGATGTTTAAAATAAAAAATGATAAATTAATATATGTTTGTAAAAATAGTGAAGAAAAAGAAATAATTGATATAAAAGAATTAAATTGGGATGATGAATTAAGTATAAAAGAAAATATTGAAGATAATTCAAAAATTACCATTAATTTATATGAAAGTTCAATTATAGATGAAAAAATTCAGCCAATGTCATATGGTTATGGTTATTATGTAACATTTCAATTAATTTTAGAAATAAATAATGTTATAATAGATGAATTTGAAAGTTCAGAGCGAGAAATTGCGATAATTCGCGTTAGCGATCTATCGCAAGAAGCTAAATTAAAATTATTAGAACAATATCATTTTGATGCTACTGTTGATTATGAAGAGCTTTTTTAAAAGATTAAGCCACCTATTTAGGTGGCTCAGGCTGTTGACAAATGCAGAAACTGCATGAGTCAGCAGCCTGTTTTAATGAGAAAAAGTGCTAAAAATGTTATAATATAAGTATATAGAGGGGGTTTTTAGTATGTTTAATAAAAAAGAAAATATCAAAGATGAAATAATATTAATGACGTTATCAGAATTAGTTCCTACAAATCACTTTTTAAGAAAAGTAGCCAAAGCGATTGATTTTAAATTTATTTATGATTTAACAGAAGAATACTATAGCCATACATCAGGAAGAAATTGTTTAGACCCTGTAGTATTATTCAAATTAGTGTTTTTAAAAGATTTCTATGGAATAAAATCTATGAGAGAAACAATAAAAAGAATAGAAACAGATGCTGCATTTAGATGGTTTTTAGGGATACCATTTTCTAAACCAGTTCCACATTATTCTACATTTTCACAAAACTATATTCGACGATTCCAAGGAACTGATATATTTGAACAAATATTTATAAATATAGTGAATCAAGCTATTGATAAAAAATTAGTAGGTGGAACAGAGTTTTTTACTGATTCAACGCACATTAAAGCTAACGCAAACAAAAAGAAATACAAAATTGAAATTACCACAAAAGTAAAAGAAAGAAAATTAGACTTAGAAAAAGAAATAAATGAAGAGAGAGAAAAAATAGGAAAAAAGCCTTTTAAGTATGAAGAAAAAGAAGAACTAAAAAGACAACGAATTAACACTACTGATCCAGATAGTGGTTATTATCACAGAGATCATAAAGAAGAAGGTTTTATGTATTTAGACCATAGAACAGTAGACGGGAAGAATAATATTATTATAGACTGCCATATAACTCCAGGTAACGTTCATGATAGTGGTCCGTATATAGATAGATTAAATCAGATAGAAAAAAACTTTGGATTAATCCCTGGTAAAGTTGCGTTAGATAGCGGATATTATTCTCTAGACATACTAAAACAGTTAGATAAAAAAAATATATTTTCAGTAATAGGATATAGAAGATTCTCAAGATCAAAAGATAACAAATATTTTAAATACTTACATGAAAAAGATATATATGTGGATAAACGAACAGGAGAAATATTTAGATACAGAAATATAGATAGAAATGGATATAAACAATATAAAAGTGATGATAAAAACGAGAAGAAAATAATAAGACGTCATATAAATGCGGATTATTATGATGAAGCTAGATTAAGACGTATATCAAAAGAAGGAAAACTATTGTATAAGAGAAGAAAAGAAACAGTAGAACGTAGCTTTGCAGATTCAAAACAAAATCATGGATACAGATATGCACAATATAGAGGTAAAGCCAAAGTACAGTCGTACGCTTGGTTGTCTTGTTGCGTTCAAAATATGAAAACAATAGCACTAAGAGAGGTATAATCATCTCTTAATACTGCTGATTCTTTAGCCATAAGGCTTATTTTTTTTGAAAAACGACCAAAACATCAATACGTTCATTGATATTTTGGTCGTTTTGTCAACAATCTGAATATTTTATTTATAAATAAAATATTTTAGTATCTAAAGCTCGATGAGTAAAAATAAAAGTAGTATATTCACAAAGAAACTTGATATAGTTTACTTTTAAAAACTAAATACAAGATAAATACAAATTTATACCCTGACATTTTCCCCACCAATAATTTTCGATGGGGGATTTTTATTAAAATCTTTGATTTCTTACCTTATATATGCTAAAATAAAAGCATAAAAGAGGGCGTCGTTTGCACTGACTTTACTAATAATTTCTTAACTCACTACGTTCGTAGAAATTAAAGTAGTCGTAGTATAAATTATTCGTAATATTTTTCTTCAGTCTGTGACTTTGAAAAATAAACGACTAACTTAAAAGACGGTGGCTCGTGAAATAGTTTTATATAACCATCTTACCTAGCCAAAGTATAAAGATGGTTATTTTTTATTGTCTTTTTTTAATGCTACAATACATGCACTAACTACTGAAACAATCAATAGATTTATTCCAATAATCGTCTGTACAATTTCGTAAGCTGACAACTTGCTACTCCTTTCTTCCAGATTTTAGTGTATGCGAGCATAGCACCATCCCCTTTCATATTGAAGTAGCCACCATCTTTATCGGAAGTTTTACACCCCCTAACTTCTCTCTCCAGTTTTGATTATATCAAATTAAATTATGATAATCAACTATTTATAAAAGTTGCTATATCAATGCTTTTAACTTGTTAATTATAGTAAATTTTACCCATAAATTGAACATGTTCTTAAAAAATAAATTCAGAAACTAGAAATAAGTAACAACAAAACATCGCATACTAGATTTTCTAATATGCGATGTTTCTTTTTTATTATTTTTTGAATTTCTTATGTAATTCTGTATAGAATAATAATCCTATTAACGTTAAGGCTATTCCTCCCATAGCTAATGATGTTTGTGAGATTAAAGTACTTACTAAAGTATAAACTCCACCAAGAATAGCTATTATAGGAACAATCGGATATAACGGAACTCTATATGGTCTTTCTAATTTTGGTTCTTTTTTACGTAGTATAATTACCGCAAGGAATGTTGCTGTGTAGAAGAACCACATTACGAATACTAATAGGTCAGTTAACATATCAAAACTACCTGTTAACATCATTAAGAATGCTATTACTAAAAGTAATAGTCCTGCATTCACTGGCACAGCACCTTTGTTTAACTTCGTCCATACA
>ERZ1699229.74-NODE-74-length-8976-cov-3.276415_pt1 | contig 8976 bp, 8 predicted proteins | sample MGYA00581540_ERZ1699229 | MGnify/ENA primary metagenome ERZ1699229 (study PRJEB42319, sample SAMD00040307) | human oral metagenome | material: saliva | host: Homo sapiens | study: EMG produced TPA metagenomics assembly of PRJDB4115 data set (Metgenomic analysis of... | reverse complement strand
GTATATTTTATTGGTTTAAACATTTTAAACTATACCATGACAAAGTAGCTAAAATTGCCGCACCAGAAGTTTTTACGGTAGATTTTAATACCAATTTTGCAATCTTTGGCCACGCTTTCTTTTGAATAAGTCCTGATAGCCCTCCCAGACCTCCACCGAATATATCTGTTAATAAATTTATTCCTAAAAAGTCTATAGTTGAATCCATCATACAACTCATCCAACTCCTAGAATAAAAATCAGACTTCATATTCGACAGAACTATATCTGTTTCCTTTGGATCCGATAATATTCGAATTCCCTCCGCTATATAAGGAGCTTGTGCTTTACCATAAGTCTGTTGTAAAGCATCCATATCAATCACTCGATTACCATTTTCATCCAAGTAACTAGCAATTTCAAATAAATAACGAAATTCAGATGCTATTTCTCTTTCTTCGGAAGTCAATTGAATACTAGGTGATGAATTGTCATCCGCATAAGCCACAAAGCTAGGTATTGACACTGCGCTCAACATCGTGATAATCATCAACAAACTTAAACTTTTACTCAATCTATTAAACATCTTTCTACCTCCAGTCTATCGGTTATTCTATTCAATTGTCATAAAAGCAATTTAAAAATATAATTTTAGTTCCCCTATTATACATTATTTAAAAATAATCCATTGGACTCACCTTCCTTCTTTATTAAAAACGAACTCATCACATCGGCCATTTCCATGGGAAAACCGTAGCAATGCTGAATAAGAAAGCAAGAACAACTAAAAAGCGAAAAACTTTTTTATTCATACTTTTTTCCTCCTATCTGTATTTTGTATCTATAGTATACCTCTTCTTTACTCTATTTTAAAATTAGTTAACTTTTTTCACACATTATTTTAGCTTTCTTTTTTACTATTCCTGTTATTATGATAAAATATTTTTAATAGGATTTTATTATTTGTTAACTTTTTTCACGAAAAGGAGAAAATTATGCGTTATGATTTCGGAAAGGTCTATAAAGAAATACGCGAGTCAAAAGGATTGACCCAAGAAGAGGTCTGTGGAAATGTCATCTCAAGAACCAGCCTATCAAAGATTGAAAGTGGCAAGGTAACTCCCAAATATGAAAATATGGAGTTTCTTCTCCGGCAAATCAATATGAGTTTTGAAGAGTTTGACTATATCTGCCATCTCTATCAACCGAGCCAACGAACAGAAATCATGCAAACCTATCTCAATATGAGCTCAATCCTAGGGACTAGTGAACTCGAAAAACTATTTCAAAAATACCAAAACTATCTCAAGACCCATCATGACCTCCCTATAGAAGAAATCAGGGATATGCTGGAAGTTGTCATTCATATCCGTCGACATGGTACAGAGCAACTATCAGACCAAGTGAAACAGACTATCCAAAAACTGTGGGAAAAAATTGAAAAACAAGATACATGGTATGAAAGTGATCTAAAAATCCTCAATACCATCCTTTTCAGCTTGCCCATTGAACACCTCCATCTCATCACTGGAAAAATCTTGCAACGCTTAGAAGTCTATAAAAACTATCAACATTTATATGACTTGCGAATGACAATTCTATTAAACCTTTCCACACTCTATCTATACAATCAAGATAAAAACATGTGTAAGCAAATCTGCTACACTTTACTGGAGGATGCCAAAAACAAGAAAAGCTACGATATGCTTGCTATCTGCTATGTCCGTATCGGGATTTGTACAGACGATTCTAAACTTATCCAAAAAGGTTTCTTACTTCTAGAGTTAACCGAGGAAACTTCTATGCTGTCTCATCTCAAAAAGGAAGTAGAGACATATTATCAACCGAAGAAAATATAAAAAGTCGAGGGATTTCCTCGACCTTTTCATATTATTCTGTTCGTTAATTCTTAATACCAGCCGTTGTTAAGCCAGAAGTTTTTAGCGGCTGTCCATGAACCGTAACGTCCTGCAACGTAGGCATCTGCTACACGTTCTTGGTTAGCAGCTGAGTAGTCACCGTTCAAGTATGAATCTGTCAATTGGTAACGTCCGATGTATTGGCCGTTTGTAGCTGTGTAGCTACCACCTGATTCTTTTTGTGCAATCCATTCTTTAGCTTCTGCTTCAGAACCGCTTACAGTTGCAGCTGGTGCTGAAGTTTCTGCTACAGCAACAGTTTCTGCTGCTGCAGGTGCGCTTGCCACTGGAGCTTCTTCTGCTACTTCTGTAGTTTCTGCTGCTGGAGCTGAAACAGTTTCATCTTGAGCTGCTGGTGCTGCATAAGTAGTTGGCGCTGGTGTTGCAGCAGGCGCTACAGGGCCATCGATAACCAACTCTTGACCAACATAAATCAAATGAATGTTGTCGATGTGGTTGTTTTCTGCCAATTTCTCAACAGTTGTGTTGTGAGTTTCAGCAATTTCTGAAAGTGTATCACCTTCTTTAACAGTGTAAGTTGATGATTCTTGGGCAGATACAAATGATGGAGCAAATACTGCAAACAAGGCAGCTACTCCTGCAAGAGTTGTTTTAATCTTTTTAGTTGTTGATTTCATATTTGAAAATTCTCCTTCTTTCTATAGTTCTATCATACCCTTTAAATATTACCGTTTCTTGACACTTTTATGTAGAAATATTACAAAATTATTTTTTATTTCCCTAAATAAGCTATTTTTTGTTACAAAAGATGCTTTTTTATGCTATTTGTAGTGTAAAAAGGTTTTCATCCACAATTAAAGCCAAGACCTTCATTCTTTGATATAATAGAGATAAGAATTTTTATAAGGGGAAACTGATGAAATCACTTCGTTTTCAATCTGTCTTTGATATCATCGGACCAGTTATGATTGGCCCATCTAGTAGCCATACCGCTGGTGCTGTTCGTATTGGGAAGATTGTCTCTTCCATTTTTGATGATACTCCGACAGAAGTCGAATTCCAACTATTTAACTCATTTGCCAAGACCTATCGTGGTCACGGGACAGACCTAGCCCTTGTTGCAGGTATTTTGGGCATGGATACAGATGATCCTGAAATCCCAAACAGCCTAGAAATTGCCCACAAGCGTGGTATCAAGATTGTCTGGACCATTCAGAAAGACAGTAATGCCCCTCACCCAAACACTACTAAAATTACCGTTAAAAATGCCCACAAGACCATCAGCGTAACTGGTATTTCTATTGGTGGAGGAAATATTCAGGTAACCGAACTCAATGGCTTTGCCGTCTCTCTCAATATGAATACACCGACTATCATCATTGTTCATCAAGATATTCCAGGTATGATTGCCCTCGTAACAGAGGCCCTTTCCCGCTATGGTATCAATATCGCCCAGATGAATGTTACTCGTGAAAAAGCTGGTGAAAAAGCCATTATGATTATCGAAGTTGACAGTCGCAACTGTGATGAGGCTATCGAAGAAATTCGAAAAATCCCTCATCTCCACAATGTCAATTTCTTTAAATAGGAGGAAGCATGTTTTATTCTATCAAAGAATTGGTCGAGCAGGCAGAACTGGACTTTCAAGGAAATGTCGCAGAACTCATGATTACAACAGAGTTTGAATTGACCGGTCGCGAACGTGAAGAAGTCTTCCTTCTCATGGAACGCAATCTGGAAGTCATGAAAGCCTCTGTCCAACTTGGCCTCAATGAAAATAAATCTCGTAGTGGCCTGACAGGTGGAGATGCTGCCAAATTGGATCACTACATTAAAAACGGAAAAACTCTGTCAGATTACACGATTCTCTCTGCTGCCCGAAATGCCATTGCAGTCAATGAACACAATGCCAAAATGGGCTTGGTTTGTGCCACTCCGACCGCTGGAAGTGCTGGCTGTCTGCCTTCCGTTCTCACTGCTGCTATTGAAAAATTAGACCTCAGCCACGAGCAACAGCTGGATTTCCTCTTTGCTGCCGGTGCCTTTGGACTAGTCATCGCAAACAATGCCTCTATCTCAGGTGCTGAGGGTGGCTGTCAGGCCGAGGTTGGTTCGGCCTCTGCTATGAGTGCTGCCGCCTTGACTCTGGCTGCTGGTGGGACACCTTATCAGGCCAGCCAGGCCATTGCCTTTGTCATTAAAAATATGCTGGGCCTTATCTGTGACCCTGTTGCCGGCTTGGTCGAAGTTCCCTGTGTCAAACGCAATGCCATGGGAGCTAGCTTTGCTTTCATCGCAGCAGATATGGCCTTGGCAGGTATCGAATCTAAAATACCTGTGGATGAGGTTATCGATGCCATGTACCAAGTAGGTTCAAGCATGCCAACTGCCTTTCGTGAAACAGCTGAAGGTGGACTTGCTGCCACCCCTACTGGTCGTCGCCTCCAAAAAGAAATTTTCGGAGAATAAGCTTATCAAATAGGAGAAACCATGACCTCTATTACCGCTATTTTTTTCGATCTAGATGGAACCCTCGTTGACAGTTCTATCGGGATTCACAATGCCTTTACCCATACTTTTAAGGAGCTGGGGGTGCCTAGCCCTGATGCCAAAACTATTCGTGGTTTTATGGGACCACCTCTCGAAAGTAGTTTTGCGGCCTGCCTTCCCAAAGACCAAATTTCTGAGGCTGTCCAGATATACCGTTCTTACTACAAGGCAAAAGGCATCCATGAAGCTCAACTCTTTCCTCAGATTGTAGACTTGCTTGAGAAGTTATCGAGCAATTACCCTCTTTATATCACCACTACAAAGAATACTCCAACCGCTCAAGACATGAGTAAAAACTTGGGAATCTATCATTTCTTTGATGGCATTTATGGTTCCAGCCCTAAAGCACCCCATAAGGCAGATGTCATTCGCCAAGCCTTGCAGATACATCAACTAGCACCAGAACAAGCCATCATCATCGGAGATACCAAGTTTGATATGCTGGGAGCTCAAGAAACAGGCATTCAGAAATTGGCCGTCACTTGGGGATTTGGAGAGCAAGCAGATCTACTAAACTATCAACCTGATTATATCGCCCACAAACCCCTACAAGTTTTAGAGTATTTTCAATAACATAGACTGGGCGACAACCCCATTTCAGAAGAAAATGAGTCAATCTATACATAACAAAACGCATAGTATCAAGCTATTCTGAACTGATAATATGCGTTTTCTTTTTTATTCAACGTGAGTTGTTTGATTGGCAAAGGCGATAATAGCTTGTTTCAACTCATCTCCGCTGAGAGTGCGGAACTCTTCAATCTTTTGATCGATGGCTTCTAGAGGCATGACATTAACCTTACCAACGAAAATCTTATCCATAACTTGGTTATCAACAAGTTCGGTTGATACCAAGAGTTCTTCGTAAAGTTTTTCACCTGGGCGGATTCCAACTTCAACGATTGGAATTTCACTTTCGGTGTGCCCACTTAGAAGGACCATTTTCTTGGCCAAGTCATAAATCTTGACTGGTTTGCCCATATCAAGGATAAAGACTTCTCCATCCTTGGCATAAGCACCAGCATGGATAACCAAACGGCTAGCTTCTGGAATGGTCATAAAGTAACGGGTCATGCGGAAATCTGTCACCGTTACAGGACCACCTTCAGCAATCTGACGTTCAAAGACTGGAATCACACTACCACGGCTACCAAGAACATTTCCAAAACGAACTGCACAGTAGGTCGATTGGCTACGTTGGTTAAAGCCAGTGACAATCAACTCCGCCACGCGCTTGGTTGCTCCCATAACATTTGGTGGATTAACCGCCTTATCTGTCGAAATCATAACCATCTTAGGTACTTTGGCTTCATCAACAGCCTTAGCAACATTGTAGGTTCCACGAATATTGTTTTTGAAGGCTTCTTTTGGATTGCGCTCCATCATAGGAACATGCTTGTGGGCAGCCGCATGATAAACAATAGCTGGCTTGTACTGCTCAAAGACTTGCAACAAACGATCATAGTCTTGAATATCGGCAATCACAGGTACATAATCAATCCCTTGGAATGTACGAATCAATTCATGATACACAAGGTAGATTGAATTTTCCCCATGACCGAGCAAGACAATGCGTTCAGGATTGAAGCGACTAACTTGGCGACAGATTTCAGAACCGATTGAACCACCAGCCCCTGTGACTAAGATGGTCTTACCTGTCAGTTCTGCACCCAGACGCGATTCGTCAAGACGAATTTCCTGACGGCCCAAAAGGTCTGTGATATCAATCTTCTGGAATCCTCCACCTGCTTGGTGAAGTCCCTGAACAACTGTTTCAACCTTAGGCATCTTGTAACATTTGACACCCAGCTTATTACACATCTGCAAGATACGCTCATATTCTGACGGATCCAGCGATGGAATCGCAACGATAACACGCTCGATTTGATGGCGTTTGGCTAATTCAGGCAGATCATCATATGAACCCAAAACAGGGATTCCACCAAGTTTTTGGCCCTTTTTCTTAGCATCCTTATCCAAAATACCGACAAGTTCTAATTCACTAGTTGGATGTTGGTAACTATCCATAAAGAGAGCTCCACCATCACCAGCACCAATCAAGAAGGTCCGACGGTGTTCTCCATCACCACTTCCTTTTTTGCGTCTAGAGTAGATTAACTGCCAAGTAATCCGTGGCAATAAAATCAAGAAGGTACTAAACAAGATAAAGAGAATGATGAAACGGATTGAAAAAAGTGGCAAGAAGGCATAGCAGATACTATATGACAAGATGCTGCTCGCAGTCACACCAAAAAAGATTTTCAGAAAGTCCGTAATCTTGCTGTAACGACTAATACTAGCGTTTAATCCCCAAAATCCAATCATCAATTGATAGAACAGGAAGGCCAGACTCGTATAGATAATGTAGTCAACAGGTGCTGGATTAATCAGCCCATAAAATAAAATATAAGATACAATGATGGAAACCACCATACTCAAAATATCAAATATTCCCCAGAAAACCTGCTTTTGTTGTTTATTTAAAATTTCCACCAGATCAATCACATAATCTGTTAGTTTTTTATTCATAGAAATTTACTCCTCCTTAAAAGAGTTTTACTATATTGTTATTGTAGCATATTTTAATTTATTTGGCTTATTTTTCCAAATAAATTACTGTTCCCTTGTACTCTTTCTTCCATTTAAATCCTCTAATTAAACCTACAATCGTCCCAAGGCCATAAGCAAAGTGAATGGAAAATAAAAGAAAGGGCATCACAATTAGAAATCCATTTTTATGTTTTAATAAAGTCAGCAAAGTGAGTAATGACAAAAGTAGAAAATAAGCACCTAATAGTAAAGTTATGAATACGAATGTGATCGGTAACAATGCTAGACTAAACACAAGACTCAAAACAAATAAACAAGGAACATAGTGAAATAATGATAAACACTTAGGCTGAACATGACTTGTCAAGCCAATCCACAAACCATTTGAATACTTTTGATGCAGCATTTTCTTGAATGTTGGTCGAATATACTGATAAGATAGAATACTTGGGCTATAGCGGATTTTATAACCATGTTCTCGAATTCTATAATGAATATCATTATCTTCAGTTCGGCCAAGTTGCTCATTTACTAAACCAACCTTCTGGAAAACCTCTCGTTTATACATCCCATGAAAAATAGAAGAAACATATCTATCCTCGGAACTATTTCGATAATTGGCAATGCTACTGCCAAACATATTTTCCTCAACAAGATGCAAGGTCTCTGCCCATTTTCCCTTTCCTTCAACAATCGTCGGTCTAGGTCCCCCACAGACAGATTCACCTTGTTGAATAACAGCCACATTATTCATTACAAAACTCTCAGTAACTTTTGAATGAGCATCAATTTTTAAAATAAGGTCCCCTACAGAATGTTTAACTCCCAGGTTAAAACCACTAGCTTGATTTTTCTTAGGATTGTTATACAATCTAATTGAGTTAAACTCTGTGTCTTCTTTTATAAATTGCTGAATGATGGCTGTTGTCCCATCTGTAGACATAGCATTTATAAATAGAATTTCAATATTTTCTTTAGGATAGGTTTGATTTTTTAAGTCCTCAATTAGACCAGGCAGATATTTTTCTTCATTGTATGCACTGATTACAATGGATACGAGAAGACTTTCAACATTTTGAGTCACTACTACTCTCCTGAATTTTTCCTTCCACTATTTTATCATAATTTTCAAGACTTTCCTATTTTTATCTTGAAAGCCAGAAACCTTACTTGACATTATAGGGAAAAAGCCTTAAAATAAGCTGTTATTAAAATCAGCTAGAAGAGGTATTATATGAAAAAGCAATCACTCTTTTTTGTTCCAGGTATTATCCTAATTGGTGTTTCCTTGCGGACTCCTTTTACTGTTTTACCCATTATTTTGGGAGATATTTCGCAAGGACTGGGAGTAGAAGTTAGTTCGCTTGGCATCTTGACCAGCCTTCCTCTCCTTATGTTTACCCTCTTCTCGCTCTTTTCTACCCGACTGGCTCAGAAAATTGGATTGGAGCATCTCTTCACCTACAGCCTTTTCTTCTTGACCATCGGTTCTCTCATTCGACTAATCAATCTGCCCCTGCTCTATCTAGGAACCTTGATGGTTGGGGCAAGTATCGCAGTCATCAATGTTCTGCTTCCTAGTCTTATACAAGCTAATCAACCAAAGAAAATTGGTTATCTGACCACCTTATATGTAACTTCTATGGGGGTTGCGACGGCTCTAGCTTCCTATCTAGCTGTGCCCATTACACAAGCCAGTTCTTGGAAAGGACTTATCATCCTCCTCACCCTGCTCTGCCTAGCAACTTTTTTGGTCTGGCTACCTAATCACCGCTATAATCACAGACTGGCTCCACAAACCAAACAAAAAAGCAAAACAAAGGTTATGCGTAATAAACAGGTCTGGGCAGTGATTGTCTTTGCAGGTTTTCAATCCTTGCTCTTTTACACCGTTATGACCTGGCTACCTACATTGGCCACCCATCCAGGCCTATTCAGTCACGAAGCTGGCTTCCTAACCCCTATCTTCTCACTGATTCGCATTCATTTTTCAATGACTATCATAAGCTTGACAACC
>ERZ1699229.72-NODE-72-length-9293-cov-2.168230_pt1 | contig 9293 bp, 6 predicted proteins | sample MGYA00581540_ERZ1699229 | MGnify/ENA primary metagenome ERZ1699229 (study PRJEB42319, sample SAMD00040307) | human oral metagenome | material: saliva | host: Homo sapiens | study: EMG produced TPA metagenomics assembly of PRJDB4115 data set (Metgenomic analysis of... | reverse complement strand
CTACAATCACTAGCCCTTCTCCAAGACCTGCTCCAATCGTAGTATTACGACGAATAGTTTGGGATGATGTACCAATTGCTGTACGCGCCTCCTCAAGGGTTGTTACATCTGAAACACGAGTAATACTGATAATTTTTTGAGCAGCTACTTCTCTCAAAGAGTTAGCAATACGGCTTGCCTCTTCAGGAACTCGATCATTAACTGAAATAGACACAATACGGGTATCAACTGGTACTGTCACTTTAATTTTATTAGCCAAGCCTTTTGGCGTCAAATCTAGTTTCAAATCAGACACAACTTTCTCCAAAACATCCTGCGATAGGATAATTTCACGATAGTCTTTAACCAAGTACGATCCTGCCTGCAAGTCTTGATTTGTTAAACCAGACTTCTCTCCTTGATTACGGTTAACTACATAAATCCGAGTCGTACTAGTAAACTCAGGTTTGATAACAAAAGTACTGTAGGCAAAAGCAACTGAAGAAGTTATAATTGCCACCAATAAAATGACTAACTTTCTTTTCCATAAAGCTCTGAATAGTTGCAATACATCGATTTCCAAAGTGTTTTTATCCTTCATATTTTCTCCTAAATTAATTGATCCATTATAATTTTTCTGGGATTTTCTACAAAAAGTTCTTTCGCTTTTTTCGCTCCATATTTCTTAGCAATGATATCGTATGCCTGTTCCATATATGGAGGTCTATCATCTAAATTGTGCATGTCACTTGCGATTACATGAACTAAATCACGTTCCAAAAAATACCTCGCTCGTTTTTTCATAAATTTATATCTTTCTCCAAAGAACTTAGGTTTTAGAACATGATAGCTATTTATCTGAGTATAGCACCCCATATCAATCAGTTCACGAACACGTTTTTCATTATCCTCTAATGCATCGTAACGTTCAATATGAGCAATTACTGGCGTGATTCCCAACATCAAAATATTGCTCAATCCCGTATGAATCTCACGATAGGGAGTATGCATGCTAAACTCAATCAAAGCATAGCGGCTATCATTAAGGGTAGGAATTTCTTTTTTTTCTAGCTTTTCTAGAATATCCAGAGTATAGTATATCTCTGCGCCATAAGCAATGACTAAATCATCTGCTACTTCTTTTGCAATTTCACGAACCTTAATAAAATTTGTTGCAATCTTTTCTTCGGGAGCCTCAAACATTCCTTTTCGACGATGCGAAGTAGACACAATCATTCGAACTCCTTGATTATAAGCTTCCTTTAACAGTGCTTTACTTTCTTCTATTGACTTTGGTCCATCATCTACATCAAAAACGATATGCGAATGGATGTCTATCATTTTACCTACCCTCCATCACATCCTGTATAGCTACTTTAACTGTAGCTAAACTACTCTCATCTATTTCCATCATATAGAGACTACTGTCTGGCATTGCATAAGAAGGAAGATCCATCCGACCTGTCCCTTTTAAATCTTGAGAATTTACTTTATAGTTCCCTCCACTTTCCAATTGAGTATTCACTAGATCCATCATCGTCTCAATCGGCATATTTGTCTGAAGGGAATCCTGCAAGCCTTGAAAAATACTACTATAGTTTTTCAAGGCCTCTGTAGAAGTCAACTTCTGAATAATTGCTACAATAACCTTTTGTTGGTTTCGACCACGGTCACGATCTCCATCCGCTAATGAATACCGTTCACGAACAAAGCCAAGAGCTTGCTCGGAATTAAGGTGAACATTCCCGACTGGGAAATGGAACTTCCCATTTTGCAATGAAAATTCTTGTTCATTATCAACATCTACTCCACCCAACAAGTCAATTAATTTCAAAAATGATGTAAAGTTCAAACGAACATAATAATTAATATCTACACCATAAAGATTCTCGAGGGTGTGAATGGATGAGTCAACCCCGTATATACCAGCATGAGTCAATTTATCCTTTTGATTGTTACCACCATCAGCAATAGGAACATATGAATCTCGAGGAGTTGTTGTAAGAAGGATTCTCTTCGTATCCCTATTGACCGTCATCAATATATTAACATCTGAGCGAGAAACTGAGCTAATGGCACCGTAAGTATCAATACCACTAACATAGATATTGAAAAAGCGATCTTTAGATACCTTAGGAGTCTCAACCTCTTTAGTCATCTTTTTAGTGTAAATTTTCTTGATTTTAGAAGCATAATCCGGATACTCTGCCTCAATAATATTCTCAAACACGCTATTTAAGACAATAGCTTTAGCTTCTCCAGAAATCAAACTTTTATAAGTTGACAAGTAAGAAGTACTTTTATCAACCGTCAAATCCTTATTTTGACTCGTCTTAATATCAGCGATTAACTTTTGAATATTCTCATTATCCGTCCCAGTCGGCCCTATAACACTAGATAATTGAGCGATATTATTGATATCGCTATCCTTTAAAACAACAACACTGAGGGAATACTCTGAATAATTTGAAGTTGCATTAATATGACTTGTAAATCCTACAAATTGTTGCAGAGCAAATAAAGAAACCGAGCTCACTAAAACAGCAAGTGTCAAAAAGAAAATCGTGAACTTTTCGGCTTTTTTATAGATTATTAGTAGTGTAGCACTAATAGCAACCATCAAGGTTAAAACTGCAACTACAATATTCAAGTTTCTAAAAGCAAGTACATTATACTTAAAGATTAGGAACAATAAAAATACACTCAACAAAGAATAAACAAGCAACAAAATTATATTAATATTCTGTTTTGTTTTCTGTGAGCGTGATTTTTTAAAACATCTACTCATGATTATCACCTATACATTTAATAGTCCCATTATATCACTTTTTTAATATAAATTCTACAATTAATACTTTTATAGATAATCTTCAATGCCAGCTCTTCGTATCTCATAACCTTTTAATTCCTACTTAAAAGTAAAATCGCTATAGTATTTTTGCAACAGCATTACTTAATTTTAACATCATATATCAGTGTTTCCAAACTCTTTTCTATAAATAAAAAAGTATAATCACACAACAGTCTGAACTACAATATACAAAAAGCAGCCCTATTAAGATAGCTTTATGAAAACCATCCAATAGAACTGCTCATCATTATTTAACATGATTTTCTGCTTCTTTTTGAGCTTTTTCGATTGCTTTTTTGCTTTCTTGCTCCCATTTAGTCTTAGCTTCCTCATACTGTTTGGTTGTTACAGTATCTTTTTGCAGTTTCATGTACTTGTAGTTATTTCCGTCACCCTTGATGCCGACTAGTGAATAGCCTCTTGTAAATGGTGTTACTTTGGTTACAGATGCTGTTCCACCATTTGACATAGCTGACATGATTAGAGAATTGTCAATCATCCAAGCTTGAGCTTCAGCGTATTTTTCATAGCGTTTGGTTACATCTTTATTTTCATTATCTGCATCTTTGAGCATCTTAGTGTAAGTATCCAGACCTAGGCTAGCAATTTTTGCCTTATCTTCCTTGGCATCTAGACCAAAAATCTTGAGATAGAATCCATCCTCTGCATTGAAAGGATTGAGATAAGTTGATGGATCTTGGTAGTCACCTACCCAACCATCAAAGCTCAAATCGTAATCCCGATCAGCTGGTGTTGGTGCTAAGAAGGCTACGTTATTAAAATCATCTGTTGAAAGTTGTTGAACATCAATGACAATATTATCAGCACCCAAAACTGATTCAAGAGTCTGTTTTACAGAGTTCATACCTGTCACAGCATTCTTATTCGTCTGATCAACTGCCACATCCAAGTGAATAGGGAATGTTACACCTTGACTTGCCAATTCTTTTTTAGCATCCGCAAATTTTGCTTGGGCTTTTTCTTTATTAAAATAGGCATCTTGAGCATCTGCTAGGTTCATACCTGCCCACTCTGTTCCATAGTTAACCAATTTAGAAGCGACTACTTCTCCAAAGGTCTTATCTCCAACTTGGACAAATGTTGGAGGCACCAAGGTGTTACGAAGAGTCTTGCTAGCAGCTTCTTCCCCATTTGACTGGGCAGAATAGGCTGTGCGGTCCAAGGCGAAGTTCACTGCTTGACGGAAGTTTTTGTTCAAGACAGCTGTCTCAGTTGACTTCTTCTGCTCATCTGTCGTTTTAGCAGTGTGATTGTAAGCCTTACGGTTGACGTTAAAATTAAAATACCAAGAAGTCTTGTCCTGCAAACTATAAATGATATTATTCTTATATTTTTCCTTTGTCTTAGCAAAGTTTGAACTATTTGGATAAACACCTGCGATTGAATAAGCTCCACTTTCAAAGTTACGGATGGTCAATTCTTGGTCTGAGCCATCAAAATAAGCCAATTTCACGTGTTCAATTGATACTTTGTCATGATCATAGTAATGCGGATTTTTCACATACTCAATAGATGATTTTGATGTGAAATCTTTTAACAAGTAAGGTCCACTGTAGAGAATACTATCTGGAGATAGGGTACCAAAATCCTTCCCTTTTGAGTTTAGAAACTCTTCGTTTACTGGGAAAAGAATACTGTTCGTTGTTTTTGAATTCCAGTAAGGCTCTGGGCGTGTCAAAGTATACTCAACAGTCTGGTCATCAATGGCCTTAACCCCAACCTTAGAAAAGTCAGAATCCGCTCCTGTAATATAATCATTCAAGCCCTTGATTGAGTTTTGAATCAAGTCAATGGCCTGTGATTTATTATCCACTGCGTACTTGATACCTGTCACAAAATCCTGTGCCTTGACTGGAGCGTATTCTTCACCGTCAGCTGTGAACCATTTGGCATCTTTTCTCAATTTGTAGGTATAAGTTAGACCGTCGCTTGAAACAGACCAGTCTTCTGCCAAAGATGGAACTAGGTTTCCGTGATTGTCATTTTCAAGCAAACCATCAACTAGATTGGTAATGATGGCTGTATTATCAGCGTAGTAGTCTAATAGATAGTTAAAAGTAGTTGGATTTCCACTAAAGGTTGATGAGTAAGTTTTTGTATCTGAACCTGATTGTCCGCAAGCAGCTAAAAACAAGGCAGCCGCAAAAGTCAGACCTGCACTAAGGACACGCTTTTTTGTCTTCATCTTCTTTCTCCTTTATGTTAGTTTTTATAACATAAGATTATTTTACCAAAATAGTGGGAATTTGTAAAGTTAATTGAATTTCGAGAATGAAAGTTTATAAACTTTAGGAATAAAAAAACAAAGAATTTCTGTCTTTCATACAGTCCTCCCTTGTTTTTATACGATTTCAATTTTAGATTTTTCTGTTCAGAAATATTTAGCCCAATTCCACACAGAAAGCATCCCATGGAGCCAAGATTTGTTTTTCAAAGACTTCTTGAGCTAGGGTGTTTTCAATCAAGACAGATTTAACATTTCCTTCTACTGAAAATTTTTGTTTTTCATTGGACAAGTTAGCCACAACTAGGAAACGACGGTCGCCATCTTTACGGATGTAGGCAAAAACCTTATCAGTCGTTTCAAGCAATTCAAAGTCAGCTCGAATCAGCCAGCTATTCTCCTTACGAATTTGAACCAGCTTCTGATAGGTATAGAAAATAGAATCAGGATTTGCCAGCGCTTCTTGAACGTTGATTGCTTGATAGTTTGGATTCACTGCCAACCAAGGTTGAGCAGTTGAGAAACCAGCGTTTTTGCTCTCATCCCATTGCATAGGGGTACGGGCATTGTCACGACCAATGACACGGATACTGTCCATGATTTCTTCCATCGGAACGCCTTTTTCAAGAGCCTCACGCGCATAGTTAAGAGATTCAATATCTTCTACTTGATCCAGCGTTTCAAACGGATAGTTGGTCATCCCAATCTCCTCACCTTGGTAAATATAAGGAGTTCCTCTCATGAGATGAAGTAAGATTGCAAAGGCTTTGGCAGATTTTTCGCGGTATTCTTGGTCATTTCCCCAGATTGAGACGATACGAGGGAGGTCATGATTGTTCCAGAAGAGTGAATTCCAGCCGTCCTCAACGCCTAACTCTGTCTGCCATTTGTTGAAAATCTCTTTGAACTTAGGGATATTCAGCGCTTTTTGATAGTGCCACTTAGGTTGCCCTTCCTGATACTGAAGACAGATATGTTCAAACTGGAAGACCATAGACAGTTCTTGTCCTTTTGGATCTGAATAGAGTTTTGCGATTTCTGGTGTCGCTCCCCATGTCTCCCCTACTGTCAAGAGCTCTTTGTCGCCGAAAGTAGCCTGATTCATTTCCTTGAGATAGGGATGGAGCATAGGACCATTATTGACTACCTTCTCGTCAGGAATTTTCCCAATCATGTCAATGACATCCATACGGAAACCGCCAATGCCTTTATCAATCCAGAAGTTCATCATCTCATAAATTTTCTGGCGAAGTTTTTCATTCTCCCAGTTGAGATCAGGCTGTTTCTTACTGAAAAAGTGGAGATAGTATTGACCCGACTTTTCATCATACTCCCAAGCAGACCCACTAAAGATAGAATCAAGATCATTAGGCTCATCCCGCCAGATATAGTAGTCACGCTCAGGGCTGTCAGGATTTTCACAGGCCTCGACAAACCAAGCATGTTCATCCGAGGTATGATTGACCACCAAGTCCATGATGATACGAATATCACGCTTCTTAGCTTCCGCGATCAGTTGGTCCATATCCTCCATGGTTCCGAAAATAGCTGCAATCGCTTGATAATCAGCAATATCATAGCCATTATCATCCATAGGACTGTCATAAACTGGAGAAAGCCAAATCGCTGTAATTCCTAACTTGGCTAGATAGTCTAACTTACTGGTAATTCCTGGCAAATCGCCAATTCCATCTCCGTTGCTATCCATAAAACTCTTTGGATAGACTTGATAGACTACGGCATTGTGCCACCATTTTTCTTGCATCTTCTTACCTCATTATTTTAATAATCTACAGTCTATGATAGCGCTTTTCTGAGTTTTGTGCAAGCGTTTGCCTAATCTTTTTACTTCCTTTTTTAACTCCATAGTTTCCTAACTGCCAATTTTTTATTATAATAGAGGTCAGAGGTAAAAAAATGAAAAAACAAGCTTTTAGTTCTGAACAATATTTGAATCTACAGCGCGACCACATTTTGGAGCGCATTAACCAATTTGACGGCAAGCTCTACTTGGAGTTTGGTGGCAAAATGCTAGAAGATTTCCACGCTGCTCGTGTGCTTCCTGGCTATGAGCCTGACAACAAAATCAAGCTCTTGCAAGAGTTGAAAGAGCAGGTTGAGGTTGTGATTGCCATTAACGCTAGCAACATCGAGCATTCTAAAGCACGTGGTGACTTGGGCATTTCTTATGACCAAGAAGTTCTTCGTTTGATTGATAAATTCAATGAATTAGGGATTTTTGTCGGCTCAGTGGTCATTACACAATACGCTGGCCAACCCGCTGCAGATGCTTTCCGCAACCAACTTGAGAAAAACGGAATTGATTCCTATCTTCATTATCCAATAAAAGGATATCCGACGGATATGGATCACATCATTTCTCCAGAAGGCATGGGAAAAAATGACTACATCAAAACCAGTCGCAACCTGATTGTCGTAACCGCTCCTGGACCTGGTTCTGGAAAATTGGCAACCTGTATGTCCAATATGTACCACGACCAAATCAATGGTATCAAGTCTGGTTACGCTAAATTTGAAACCTTCCCAGTCTGGAATCTTACCCTTCATCACCCGGTCAACTTGGCCTACGAGGCTGCAACCGCAGACCTTGATGATGTCAACATGATTGACCCCTTCCATCTCCAAACCTACGGAGAAACCACTGTCAACTACAACCGTGATATCGAGATTTTCCCAGTGCTCAAGCGCATGTTAGAACGTATCCTTGGTAAATCTCCATACGCTTCTCCGACAGATATGGGTGTCAACATGGTTGGTTTCGCTATTACAGATGATGAAGCTGCTGTCGAAGCTTCTAAACAAGAAATCATCCGCCGTTACTATCAAACTGTTCTTGATTTCAAAGCCGAAAAAGTTGGCGAAGCTGCTGTCAAGAAAATCGAGTTGCTCATGAACGACCTCGGCATCACACCTGCAGACCGTAAGGTTGCTGTCGTTGCCCGTCAAAAAGCTGAAGAAACTGGCGGACCAGCCCTAGCCCTTGAATTGCCAAGCGGAGAAATTGTCACTGGTAAGAACTCAGAACTCTTTGGCCCTACAGCCGCTGCCTTGATCAACGCCATCAAGAAATCAGCTGACATCGCTAAAGAAGTAAAACTAATCGAGCCTGAAGTTGTCAAGCCAATCCAAGGTCTTAAAATCGATCATCTAGGTAGCCGCAATCCACGCCTGCATTCAAATGAAATCCTGATTGCTCTTGCCATCACAGCTACAGAAAATCCTGATGCTGCTCGTGCTATGGAAGAGCTTGGCAACCTCAAAGGAAGCGAAGCCCACTCAACCATCATCTTAACCGATGAAGACAAGAATGTCCTTCGCAAATTGGGTATCAATGTAACCTTTGACCCTTACTACCAATACGACCGCTTGTATCGTAAATAAAGATTTCAACCTCTCCAGCCTCGGAGAGGTTTTCTCTCTGCCTCAAGAGCCGGCTTTATGTTATAATGAAAGAAGAAAACTGAAAGGATTTACCATGTCAAAAGAAGTTATTGTTGAAAGTTTTGAACTTGACCACACTATTGTTAAAGCACCCTATGTTCGCTTGATTGGGGAAGAAACAGGGCCAAAAGGAGACATCATCTCCAATTATGATATTCGCTTGGTGCAACCAAACGAAGACTCTATCCCTACTGCTGGTCTTCACACTATCGAGCACCTCTTGGCAAAACTCATCCGCACCCGCATTGACGGCATGATTGACTGTTCACCATTTGGTTGCCGCACAGGTTTCCACATGATTATGTGGGGACGTCACACCAGTGCTGAAATCGCAGCTGTTATCAAGGATTCGCTCAAGGAAATCGCTGAAACCACTACTTGGGAAGATGTCCCTGGAACAACCATCGAATCTTGCGGTAACTACAAGGATCACAGCCTCTTTTCTGCTAAAGAATGGGCTAAACTCATCCTTGAACAAGGGATTTCAGATGATGCATTTGAGCGTCATGTGATTTAAACACAAAAAAGGAACCAGTTTTTCAGCTGGTTCCTTCTTTTTATTCTCAAAATTTTGTCTTAGGCTTTTTCACGAATGACCAAACCACCGTCTTCCATATCTGCTTCCAGATGTTTTGCATCTAGATGATCCAAGTGGAAATCTGTTACCTTATCACGAATTTCTTGTTCAACCACGCGACGGAGAGGGCGAACACCCATGACTTCATCATAGCCTTCTTCTGTGATATAGTCTTTAGC
>ERZ1699229.67-NODE-67-length-9689-cov-2.248170_pt1 | contig 9689 bp, 9 predicted proteins | sample MGYA00581540_ERZ1699229 | MGnify/ENA primary metagenome ERZ1699229 (study PRJEB42319, sample SAMD00040307) | human oral metagenome | material: saliva | host: Homo sapiens | study: EMG produced TPA metagenomics assembly of PRJDB4115 data set (Metgenomic analysis of... | reverse complement strand
ACCTAGAGCTGCCTTACGCATCTTGTCAATCAAGTCCATCTTATCTTGCCAAATATCATGCGCTAAGTTTACTGGATAATGTTGTGGGTTAAGAACACGTTTGTATTCATCCCAGAGCTTATCAAATTCCTTGCGAGCATAAGCTTGAATTTCAGGTAGACTCGGTAAATCATAGATTACTTTTCCATCCTTGAAAATATCCACCAAGAGAGGAACTGCATCAAAATTGCGGACAGTTTTCTTGATGTAAGTATAGGTTGGGTGGAACATCTTGAGTTCAGTCATACTTGACACATCAACGCCGTCATAGGTAATATAATCACCTTCAGATTTTCCTTTTTCACGACTGGTAATGCGCCAAACTTGTTTCTTACCTGGAGTTGAAACTTTTTCAGCATTGCTAGAGAGTTTGATGGTGTTGCGCATCTGACCATTTTCATCTTCAATAGCCACAATTTTATAAACTGCACCAAGAGCAGGTTGGTCATAGGCAGTGATAAGTTTAGTCCCTACACCCCAAACATCAATCTTAGCTTTTTGCATCTTGAGGTTAAGGATGGTATTTTCATCAAGGTCATTTGATGCATAAATCTTAGCATCAGTAAATCCTGCCTCGTCCAGTTGTTGACGAACTTTTTTAGAAATATAGGCAATATCCCCAGAGTCAATCCGCACACCCATAAAGTTAATCTGGTCACCCAGTTCACGCGCCACCTGAATAGCAGCTGGCACACCGATACGAAGGGTATCATAGGTATCTACAAGAAAGACGCAATTTTTGTGGGTCGCAGCATAAGCCTTGAAAGCCTCATAGTCGTTACCATAAACCTGTACCAAGGCATGGGCATGGGTTCCCAAAACAGGAATGTCAAAGAGTTTACCAGCACGCACGTTGCTGGTTCCATTGGCACCACCAATCACCGCTGCGCGTGTTCCCCAGATAGCCGCATCCATTTCTTGCGCCCGACGTGTTCCAAACTCCATCAAGGGTTCATCTTCGATAACCGAACGAATACGAGCTGCCTTCGTCGCCACCAAGGTCTGGTAGTTGACGATGTTCAAAAGGGCCGTTTCAACCAACTGACATTGAGCTAGAGGGCCTTCCACCTGCACAATCGGTTCATTAGCAAAAACCAAGTCCCCTTCTTGGGCAGAACGAACGGTCAACTCCAACTTGAAATTGCGAAGGTAATCCAAGAATTCCCCATGATAGCCTAGCGACTCCAAATAGGCAATATCACTATCTGAAAAACGTAAGTCTTCAAGATAGCTTACAATTCTTTCCAAACCAGCAAAAACTGCATAGCCATTCTTAAAAGGCTGTTGTCGGAAATAAACCTCAAAGACCGCCTTTTTATTGTGAATCCCTTGGTCAAAGTAAACCTGCATCATGTTAATCTGGTACAAGTCCGTGTGCAATGTCAAACTATCATCTGGATACATACTTTTCCTACTTCCTTAGCTAGAAACACATGAAAATTTTCAAGAACTTTCATGCATTCCAATAAATTAGTACTATTATATCACATTTTATCTGGATTGAGAAAAGAGTAACAAGCTATTCTCCACTCTCCAGTTCATCCATGTCTTGTTCAAACTTTTTCTGAGCCCATTCGCCATAACTCTTCAGACCTAGATTGCCGATAAAGACCCAGGGAAGGTAAATGATATAAGTAATGACCCAAGCAGATAGGTATTTAACGTTCAAAGGATTGTGCTGATAAATTTCTATGTTGAATTGATAATTCTGCAACATCAAAAGAGCCGTAATAGCCAAGGTTAGGAAAAAACAACCCAAAATCGTAAAATGAAAACGACTATAGTAGGTCACTCCCAGATAACGGGCACGATTGAAAAAGAAGAAAATTCCTACTATCAGAGTATAGACTAGAAAATTCGGATTAAAAAGAGAGGGAGCCAACACTGCCACCAAATAGCTTAGAAGTACAAGCCCAATAAAGAGTGAAAAAGACTCTGCCCCAGCTTTATTGATTAGTTGTTCTTCTCTTTCGTCAAGTAATTGATAATGAATGAATTTATTTACCATCTTCTTCCTCCCAAAATAGTTGGTCTAGGGTTTTTCCTAAACATCTGCAAATGGACTGGCAAAGCGAGAGACTGGGATTGTATTTTCCCGCCTCTATCAAACCAATAGTCTGGCGCGTCACCCCCACAGCCTCCGCCAGTTGACCTTGTGTTAAATCAAGCTCTACCCGAGCTAATTTTAATTTTAAATTTTTAGCCACCTGCGTCCTCCTTATAGTTTTAATACTCATCTACTCTTAAAAAATCCAAAACCAACACAAGCTGTCAGCTATTTATTATAACCTCATTAATTAGCACTCCAATATTATCTTCAGCCTAAAATCAGTATGTTGGATTGTTTGAAATAAACTTCCTAGTTTGCTATTTGATTTTTTGTTTAGTATTAGCTTTAGTAGGGTCTTTTAAACGAGTTTTGATTGCTTATATTTCTTATTTAGTTGATTTCATATCACTATTATATAATGCTTTTGGAAATGAGTCTAGCATAAGACAAAAACGTGTACACAACAAGAGCAGGAGCATAGCAAGATGACTGATTTTTGCTGGATTTTAAGTCTGCAAAATAATACTAAATGAAACTAAAATGAATACTCCTTGCTTTTCTTGAGAGTGAACAAGTACAGTAAAATGATTGTAGTGATTACCACAAGATACTGACTAATAGACATCGTATTTGAAGCAACAAATACAGGTAAGGAATAAAAAGGAAGAAGTTCAATTGCTTTGATAAACAAATCATTACTAGTATTCATCATAATCGTATTTAATATATTAGGGATAAAGAGTAGTAAAGCTACTAAAATACCAAATACCAAGCCATTTTTCAATTTGTATAAATAGAAAATGTAAGATAATAGAAAATAAAATAGGACTAACAAAATTGTATTGACTACAATGGCTACTATAAAATCTAATCCTAAATCACCTGGAACACCCAATTTACTTACGATGACTAGTAACACAATGCCATTCAAAGCATAAATAATGGAAACTGAGACGGAATATAAAAAATTAGACAAGACGTAAATCATCCGATTTTTCTGTTGATTATAAAATAAACTGATCGTATTGTGGGAAAAATCCCTACTAATAATTCGGTTAGCATGTATGACAGCCATTAACATACCGAGCATAGCATAAAAGTTTGAAATATGCTTAATACCAAGCGATGTCCCTTGAGTCTTTAGAATAAAGAATGTAACCAATATCGGCGGTATAAACGAGATAATCAAACCGAGATATATTACGCCTGATGAATATAAATCCCTTATATTTTCCTTAAGAAAATTCAATTTATTTAATTTCATGATTATAACCTTCCTTTATTTTGAACGATTTAGATAAATATCTTTAAGCGTCTCTTTTTTAGTTTCAAAATCAACTACTTTAATAGAGTTTTCGTTAAAAAATTTAAAAAGCTCACTACTTTGAATATTCCCAGACATAGTAATTCTCAGTCCCTCTTCCTGAACAATATCCCCAAATTCTTGTTTGGTAATAAAAATGTCTTTATCTGTAGCTGATGAAAAAGCTATCTCAAACAAGCAATTATGACTATCTTTTCCTACTTTTTGAAATGTCAAAAGCCCGTTCTCCAAGAAAAGAACCCTCTCACAAATTTCTTCAATATCTTCTAATTTATGACTCGATATTAAAATTCCCACATTTTCATGTAAAGCTAAATTTTTTAGAACCGCTAAAACTATTTGTGATGATTCAATATCTAAACCATTAGTCGGTTCATCTAAAATCAATATATCAGGTTCCGTAACGAGAGTTAAAAGCAAAGCTAATTTTTGTTTTGTACCCAAAGAATAGGTCTTTACTTTTTTATTAATAGACTGAGTCAAATCTAACTCTTGAATCAAACTTCCAAATCTTTCTTGATTGTAGTCAACACCGTATAAATTTGCCAGATATTTTAAATTCTCTAAACCTGTTTTAGATAAAAATAATTTTGGTTCTTCGATTAAATAGCCAACATTATCACTACTTATAATATTCCCTGAAGTCGGTTGATTATTCTGAACAAGAATTTTCATCAATGTACTCTTACCAACTCCATTTCTCCCTACTAGACCAACAATTTCACCCTTATTAAGTTCAAAATTTATATCTTTGAGAATGATTGAATGATCATAATGCTTACTTACATTTATAACTTCCATTTTTTATTCCTCCATTAATATTCTTGGTTTTCTCTTTGATTCTCATTAATTTTAAAAAGTTGCGCCTCTTTTCAACATTATTATACCATATATCTAACTTAATGCAATATATAAATGTCATTTTGTAAAATTTTATTAACAAAAAAAACTCTCTACCATAAAAAATAGAGAGTGTTACGTTTAAATATATGATTTCAAAATTTCGACGACATCAGTTCTTTTCTTAACCTGATAGGCCTTAATGCCCAATTTCTCAGCTGCGATTGCATTGTCTTCAATATCGTCTAGAAAGACACAATTTGTAGGATTTAACTAGTATTTATCGAGAATCCCCTTCATACTTATGTCAAGAACCCATCTTTGCCTTATGCTTTCATATTCTACTTACAAATCCTTTTGGTAATAATATCTTTGCCCAATGTAGGGATAATCTTGTAAGGTAAAGACTTCCTTGTAGCCATGCCTTTTATAAAAATCTGGAGCTTGAAACTGGTAGGTATTGACAAAAGCAAAACGACAGTTTCGATTCTTAGCTTCAGTTTCTGCTTGCTGCAATAGTTTTGAACCGATTCCTTGCCCTCGCAGTTCCTCTTTTACAAATAAATACTCGATTTCTAGCCAATTTCCAAAAGTCTCTGCTATCAAACCTGCCAGGAGATTGCCCTTTTCATCTTCGACATAAAGATTAAGTGGCTCACTTTCAGCCTCTTCTCTTTTGGAACGATTATAAGCACGAATCAGATTCCCAATTTCTTGCGCCTTCTGGGAATCCTCATTTTCCAATTTAAAGTACATCTAAACCTCCTCAAACATTGTTACAGCTTGATTATAGTCCTATTTCAATAGACTGTCAAACTAGAAAAACCCACCAACCTGAGTTGATGAGTCCTTAATCTATTTTCTAAATTTCCACTGGCTGTATATACCGAAACCGATAATCCAGATAGCTGAACCGATTGCTCCGACAAATGTAGACTCTTGTAAAAAGAGGGTTACAAAGACAAAGGCAAAGAAGAGCATGGTTAAAGGATTTAGGAAACGATAATGGGGCATGAGATAGCCATCTGCCATAAAGTCTGGTGACTTGCGGTATTTAAGGTGAGCCACCATAATCAAGATATAAATGGCGATATAGACACCTGATGATGATGCCGTAATCAAGGCAAAGGCATCCGAAACTCCTGGCAAGACGTTGATAAATGCTGCTAGGGCAATCAAAACCGCTGAAGCAATGATGGCATTTTGTGGCACGTTATGACGAGAAAGCGTATCTGCCTTAATAGCCTTTAAGAATGGATTTGGCGAATCATGGGCAATCTGGTACAAATGGCGACCTGTTGAATAGAGTGTTGAGTTAAGAGCAGATGCTGCTGACGTCAAGACGACAAAGTTAATCAAGGCCGCTGCCCACTTGATACCTGCCAATGCAAATACTGTAACAAAAGGTGAATCAGCAGAAGCCAGTTCACGCCACGGAATGATAGCCATGATGGCTAAGAGGGCGCCACCGTAGAAAAAGGCGATACGCAAAGGAATTTCCTTAACGGCTTTTGGCAAGACCTGACGTGGATTTTTGGTTTCAGAAGTTGTTACCCCGATAAACTCAATCATGAGGTAGGCAAAGAAAACCATCTGGAAGGCCATGACAAAGTTCACTCCACCATTAGGGAAGAGGGAGAAACTGTCGGTGATATTGGCCAAACTTGCTACTCCATGTGGTGTCTTAAAGCCTGTCAAGACCATAAAGACTCCTGTGGCAATCATAGCTAAAATAGCCACAATCTTGACCATAGCAAACCAAAACTCAACTTCCCCAAAGAGCTTAACTGCAATCAGATTGACCAAGGCTAGAATGGTCAAAAATCCAATCTCAATCATCCAACTTGGCCAGCTAGGGAACCAAAACTGAACGTAGTGAGAGATAGCTGTGATTTCCGCCATACCGATAAAGACAACGGATAGCCAGTAAGACCAAACTGAGAAATAACCCCAGCCCTTACCCAAATGACGCGTGATAAAGTTGATAAAGGTATGTTGCTCAGGATCTTGATAAAGCATTTCCCCAACCGCACGCATCATGAGGAACATAAAGGCTCCAGTAATCATATAAATCAGTACAATGGAAGGACCTGTTAGGCTGATAGAGCGACCTGCTCCCAAAAAGAGTCCTGTTCCAATTGTTCCCGCAATGGCCATAACCTGCACGTGACGATTGGTCAGACCACGCTCCATCTTATTTTTTTTCTTCTTTGAACTCATATCGTCTCCAATTCAATTTAAAATGGAAAAAGGAGTGAGTGAAGCGCACAGCCTCCCCACTCCTTTTTTGTTTTTAGGCTGTTTTTTCAACCTTTAAGATTTTTACATCATAGCTACCAACAGGTGTTTCAATGGTTGCTGTATCACCTGTTTTCTTGCCAATCAAAGCTTGTCCAATTGGGCTTTCATTCGACACTTTACCTGCAAAGGCATCCGCACCGGCTGAACCTACGATAATATAAACTTCTTCCTCATCCTCACCAATTTCTTGGATAGTGACTGTTTTACCAATCGCTACTTCGTCTTGAGCAACTGAGTCACTATTGACGATTTCAGCATAACGGATTTTTGTTTCCAAGCTAGAGATTTGTCCTTCGACAAAGGCTTGTTCATCCTTAGCCGCTTCGTATTCACTGTTTTCAGAAAGGTCACCGTATGAACGGGCAATCTTAATGCGTTCTACCACTTCTGGGCGGCGGACCAATTTCAATTCTTCTAATTCTTTTTCAAGTTTTTCCTTTTCCGCAAGGGTCATAGGATATGTTTTTTCTGCCATTTTTCTCAACTTTCTTCTGATGATATTTTCTAACTAAAATTATGTGAAGCATCACATAATTTTAGTTTGTTTGGTTTAATTTGCTGTTGACATGTTCAGCGACATTACGATCATGCTCCTCCTGAGTAGCAGCATAATAGACCTTACCATCTGTAACATTAGCTACAAAGTATAAGTTATCACTCTTAGTCTGATTAATACTTGCCTCGATGGCATCCAAGCTTGGACTATCTACTGGACCTGGCATCAAACCAGCTTTCGTATAAACATTATACGGTGAATTAATTGTCGTATCAATTCCAGCATCATCAGCAAGACTAATCTTCTGACCAAGTTTTCCTTGAGCATACAAGATTGCAATATTGCTTTGAAGTGGCATACCAAGATTCAAGCGATTGTAGAATACACCTGCAATCAACTTACGGTCTTCCGTCTTAGCTCCTTCTTTTTCGACAAGAGAAGCAATGGTCAGCAATTCATTGACCGTCAAATTTTTAGACTTGATTGCACTATAGTGCGGAGTCAAGGTCTTATCCATAGCTGCCAGCATCTCATCAATCAAACTTTCAATAGTTGTGCTTTCCTTGATAGAGTAAGTCGCTGGGAAGAGGAAACCTTCCAAACGGTAACGAACGCCACTTTCCTTTGTAGGCAAGCTTTCAAGTAGACTAGGATATTTGGCAACTTCTTGGCTGATAAAGTTCTCATCTTGAACTTTAGCCAGAAAGGCATCAGCTGTCAAAGGCTCTTTGAATTCACCTTGCAATTGACCTACCACTTGTGCAATTTGATCAATCGTATAGCCTTCTGGAATTGTTAAATTCGCAAGCGCAGGTTCTTGAGCTTCAGCCGTTCCACCTTTTTGTAGTTCATGGATGATATCTTCTGTACTCATGCTCTTTTGCAAATTGTAATAGCCAGATTTCAAATCTGAATAATTTTTATATTTCGCATAAAAAGCAAAAATCACTCCGTGTTTAATCAAGCCAGACTTTTCAAGAGTTGAACCAATTGTTTGAACATTGGCTCCTTCTGGGATTTGCACTGTCACATATTGTTTAGATGAAGCATCCACAGGCTGCAAAGACGACTGAACATACTGATAACCGAAGTAACCACCTGCTGAAATCAAGCCTAGGAAAATTAGTAGGGAAATGAAGAAGGTCTTGAATCCTGATTTTTTCTTCTTAGTAGGCTGAACTGTCTCACGACGGCTACGACGTGGAGTTGTAGATATTTCTTCTACAGCTTTCTTTTCCACTACTGGTTGTGAAGTAGGAACTTCTTTTTTTACTACTTCTTTCTGCCCCTCTGTCTTATAAGAAACAGCTACCCTTGTTGGGATTTCATTAAATTCCTTTTCTACTTTTCTAGGACTAACAGGTCCTGGAGTTGGTCTTGATACTCCCTCCGCTGATGGAGTAGAAGGGCCTTCTTGACTCGGGTGACTAGGAGCAAGTGGAGCTTGTCTTACAGCCTCTTCTGCGGGAGAAGAAGGCACATCTTGACTTGGATGACTTGGAACACCAGGATTTTCTCTTTGAATCTCATCTGATGAAGAAGCCGGTACATCTTGACTTGGGTGAGTAGGCACGGTAGGAGCTTTTCTCATAATCTCCTCTACAGCTGATAGAGAATCTTCCATTATCTCTTCTATCGACTGGTCATTTTTAGAAGAAAATTGGGGTTTTATTGAAGCTAAATCAACTTCCTCCTGATCTTCTTCATGTTTTTTAACTCGTTCTAAATCTCGTAAAATCTGCTCTTTAAAGCTTAATTTTTCTTCTTCTCTTGACTTTTCACTCAAAAGTTTTTCCTCCTCGTTGACAATCCATAATATTATATCTTAAAAGTCTAGGAAAAGCAACCTATGATGCCTTGTCTTGCCTATTTTTTAGCTTCCCAGACCATATCATACCAAGTTTCCCCTGCAAAGGTTGACTGGGACAAGCCTTCGTTGACAAATCCGTGTTTTTCATAGTAGGCGATAAGATAGTCATGACAGGTTAGGTTAATGCCTTCTCTCTCATCTTCAAGAGCAAGTTCTTTCAAGGTTGTTAGCAATTTCTGCCCCAGTCCGAGGCCCTGTGCCTCCTTGGCAATAGACAGACATGTCACAGAGATATATCCACCAGGCTCATGACTATAGTCTTTTATTTCTTCTGTAAAAGACTGGTCTTGCAGATGGCGGTGAGGGGCAACTGGCCCTTCGATATAACCCATGATTCTGCCTGCTTTTTCTGCAACCAGAAAAGAGGTCTGAATTTCTCGCAAATGCGCCTCAAAAACAGAGCGAGGAATAGCTTCTTCTACCGAGAAATTCTCTAGTTCAATCTCGACAATCCGATCCAAATCTTCTAATCTTGATTTCCTAATTTCCATTGTGCCTCCAGATAAAAGGGATTAAACCAAATCATACTATAACCCTGGCTAGTTGCATAAAGGGAAGTTTCTTCATCAATAAAACCGTTCATTTCAAAATAGGAAAGCAGCTCATCAGGACTATTTAAACGAATCCCTTTGTAATCCAGCTCCACTGCCACATCTTTCAAAGCCGCAAGAAGAAGCGTGCCCAAGCCCTGTCTCTGATGGTCAGCCTTGATGACTAAAGAACAAATTTCTAAACATTGCGGATTGTGGGGATGAGGACTTCCTAGAAC
>ERZ1699229.62-NODE-62-length-10158-cov-2.024524_pt1 | contig 10158 bp, 7 predicted proteins | sample MGYA00581540_ERZ1699229 | MGnify/ENA primary metagenome ERZ1699229 (study PRJEB42319, sample SAMD00040307) | human oral metagenome | material: saliva | host: Homo sapiens | study: EMG produced TPA metagenomics assembly of PRJDB4115 data set (Metgenomic analysis of... | reverse complement strand
CGTTTCATGCTAGTCCTCTTTTCCATGTTGGGATGCATTGATTTCGCGATAGACTTGGCTAGTCTTCATCAATTCCTCGTGCTTGCCAACAGCTAGTAACTCACCTTTTTCCAAGAGGAGAATCTGGTCTGCCATCTGTAAAGTTGAGGTTCGTTGAGAAATCAAGATTAAGCTCGTATTTGGCAAATTTTCTCGGATAGCTTTCAAGAGCTTAGACTCGGTAATGGTATCGAGGGCCGAGGTCGCATCATCTAGGATGAGAAATGGTGCTTGTCGCAAGACTGCTCGTGCGATAGACAGCCTTTGTTTTTGTCCACCTGAAAAATTTCGACCTCCTGCTTCAACTAGGGCATCCAAAAGTCCTTCCTTTTCACTGACAAAATCCTTAGCTTGCGCAATCTCCAAGGCCTGCCAGAGTTCTTGGTCAGTTACTTCGTGATTGAAACCCAAAGTCAAGTTGGAACGAATGGTTCCTTTAAAGAGCTCGACTTTTTGAGGCACATAGGCAATCCAAGACCTCCACTGCTCCAAATTAAGAGGACTACGTCCATCTCGATAAAGGTTAATGCTTCCCTTATCTGCTGGATATAGACCAAGTAAGACTTGCACCAAGCTTGATTTACCAGAACCCGTTCCCCCAATGATACCAAGGATTTGCCCTTGCTGTATATCGAAGGAAATGTCTCTCAGAGAAGGCTGAGCCGCATCAGGATAGGTAAAGGTCAGTTCTTGGACTTGTAAAACCTGATTACTGGTAGTTTGCTTTTGTTCTAATTCTGAATGGATATCTTCTGAAGCCTCAGTAAAGACTTCCTCGATTCGCTTAGCTGAGATGTAGGACTGGTTGAGGGAATTTATCAGCATGGCGAGCTTGACCAATTCCACCAAAATCTGTAAGAGATAGTTGATGAGGGCAATGAGGGCCCCTTGACTGAGCAATCCTCCTTGAATAGAAATATAGCCTTGCCAGATGATAACAAGGAGGGTTCCATTAACAATCAGATAGGTCAGAGGTGTTAATAAACTAGACCAGAAACCTGTTTTTTCTTGCAATTTGGCATAGACTTGGTTAAGGGTTTGAAAAATCTGTAACTCTCGTTTTTCTTGTCCAAAAGCACGAATAACCCGCATCCCTTGTAATTGCTGGCGAGTTTCTTGAACCAGTTGATCCGTTTTCTTTCTGAGAGCACTGTAGAGAGGATTAACCATTCTAGAGAGCCCTACGATTACAATGGTCAAAATGGCAACCATGACCAAGAACCAGAGAGTCAGTTCAGCTGAGATGCGGTAGGCCATAAAAATGGCACCAAAAACGATAATAGGCGCTCGTAAAAAGAGACGCAGGAATTGATTGATACCAGTCTGAATCTGGTAAGTGTCCGAAGTCAAGCGAGTCACCAAACTAGAAGTTGTCAAACGATCCCTGCTATCCTTAGGCAAGGAAAGAATATGTCGATAAAGGTCATCTGTCAGTCCTTTGGCAAATCCAACCGCAGCCTTAGCTGAGTAAAACTGAGCTACCAAGGCCACTACAACGCCAATCACTGCAAAGATAAAGAGTATGCCAATCTGCATCCAGAGATGTCCTTGATCTCCCTGAGGTAAAGATTGGTCAACAATCCCAGCAATCACCATTGGAACCAGAAGCTCAAACACAGCTTCTAGTAGCTTGAACAAGGGTGCTAAAATCGATTCTTTGATGTAGGGTTTGAAGTAAGATAATAAGTGTTTCATAAATCCCTTCTATTTTCTAAAATGAAGAAAGTGGGAAGCACCCACCCTCTCAATTTTATTTGTTTAAGTAAGGCAATAGATAGCCATATCCTGCCTCTTCCATCTCATTCTCGGCCACAAAGCGCAAGGAAGCAGAATTGATACAGTAACGGAGGCCACCAAACTCACGCGGTCCATCTGTGAAAACATGACCCAAGTGAGCATTACCTGATCGAGAACGAACCTCGATTCGCTCCATTCCATGACTAAGATCCTTGTAATAGTGAATCAATTCCTTGGAAATCGGACGGCTAAAACTTGGCCAACCACAACCTGAGGCAAACTTATCCTTGGCAAAAAAGAGTGGCTCACCTGTCGTGATGTCTACATAAATCCCTTCTTCAAAGGTTTGGTCATAGGCATTGGTAAATGGAGCCTCTGTAGCAGCTTCTTGGGTAACACGATAGGATTCTTCTGATAAACTTTCCTTTAACACCTCTTGACTAGGCTTTTCATAGTTTGCTGCATCAATCAATGGCTTCTCAGCATCTGTCACATCGATATGACAGTAACCTGAAGGATTTTTCTTAAGATAGTCTTGGTGGTAATCTTCAGCCAGAATGTAGTGGCGAAGTTTCTCCACCTCTACTGCAATCTTTCGCCCCAGCATGCGCTTCTGCTCCTGTACCACAGTGTATATAGCTGGTGAATCTGCTTCATCTTGATAATAAATCCCAGTTCGATATTGGCGACCACGATCATTTCCCTGCTGGTTAACAGACAGGGGGTCGATGACTCGGAAATAATAGAGCAGAATTTCTCTGAGTGAGACTGCCTTCTCATCGTAAATCACTTGAACCGTTTCTGCATGGTCTGTTTCCTTGAGTAGTTGGTAATTGGTCGTTTCGACTTGTCCATTAGCGTAGCCGACACTGGTTGCTAGCACTCCAGAAATGCGTGAAAAATATTCCTCTAGGCCCCAAAAACAACCACCTGCTAGATAAATTTCTGCCATCTTTATTTCTCCTTTATCAAGTTTTTAATTAGGCTTCTTTTCAAAAAAAGGATAGGAAGCCCTCCGGTCGAGAGTTTCCCCATCCTATTATCTATTCTTTATTTTGCTTCGACACGAACACCTTGGGTATCAACTTTCAAGTCATGCAGTTTTCCTTTGAAAGGTTGCTTTTCCAATTCTTCCTTAATCCTTGGCATCTTGTCATGAGAAGCCAAGACCATCACTGTTGGTCCAGCGCCAGAGAGGTAGGTTGCATAGGCACCATTTTCTTTGGCCACTTGCTTAATCGTCGCAAATTCTCTCACCAAGTCCTGACGATAGCGCTCATGGAAAAGGTCTCCCTCGATTGCTTGTCCAGCAGTCACCATGTCTCCTGCCAACAAGGCCGCAACCGCCACATTGGCGATAGAACTAGCTGCAACAGCTTCTTTGTAAGACAATTTTTTAGGTAAGACACCACGGCTGTCTCGAGTACGCAATTCATAGTTAGGAATGTAGGCTAGAAAATCACATTCTGGGAAGTCTGCTACGATAGCAGAGACTTGTCCTTCAACGGAGCTTGCAATAACGAGATTACCATAAATGGCTGGAGCCACATTGTCAGGATGTCCTTCAATCTTGGTCGCTAACTGCAATTTTTCATGGTCAGACAAGTTGAGCTTACCCAATTGGTTGGCTAGTTCAATCCCAGCAACGATAACCGAACTAGAAGAACCCAAACCACGCGCCAATGGAACATCACTGGTCATTTTCAAACGTCTTGGTTTCAAGTCTGGCACAATTTGCAAAGCGATTTTGAGCAAGAGATTACGCTCGTCATGTGGAATCCATTTGCCAATCTGGTGTTCAATCAACCACTCATCTCGTTCTTCGCAGACCTCGATTTGAAGATACTTGGTTACAGCTACACCGACCGAGTCAAAACCTGGCCCGATATTGGCACTGGTTGCAGGTACAATAATTTTCATCTTATTCTCCTAGCACCTTGAAGGTATTCAAGAGGTCAAATTCTGAAACCTTCTTCAATTCAGCTGAAACATTTTCAAGCTGGGCTTTATTAATCTTGTGTGTAATGATAACGACACGTGCCTTGTCACCCTCTTTGCCATCTTGGAGGATTTGCTTGAAGGAAATATCTTGAGCGTTGAAAATTTCAGCCAATTTCAAGACCTGACCTTTTGAATCTGGAGCCAAGATTGAGAAGTAATAATTTGCTTTGACATCTTCTGGATTTGCCAAGACCAAGTCACGGCTATATTCGTTGAAATCTTTTCCAATTGTTCCATCATTCAAGCGACGAACAATACGAACAATATCGGCTACAACACTTGTTGCAGTTGGTTTTTGACCAGCACCTGGTCCGTAGTACATAGACTCACCAATTCCGATAGATTCTACAAAGACAGCGTTCATTACTCCATTCACACTGGCAAGTGGATGCGCTTTAGGAAGGAAGGTTGGAGTCACTTCTGCAGCAATACCTGAAGGAGTTTCCTCAATAGAACCAACCAATTTCACTACATATCCAAGTTCTTGAGCTACAGCTACGTCTTCTGGTGTGATGTTGCGGATTCCCTTGTGGGCTACATCATCAAAGGCAACCTTCATGCCAAAGGCAAATTGACTCAAAATGACCATCTTGTAGGCTGCATCAATCCCATCTACGTCATTTGTAGGGTCACTTTCTGCAAAACCTAGTCTTTGTGCTTCCGCAAGAGCATCATCGTAAGACCAGCCTTCTTCGACCATCTTGGTCATCATGAAATTGGAAGTTCCGTTAACCACACCAAGTACACGCGTGATTTTATCAGAAGCCAAGGAATTTGCTAGAGTACGAAGAATTGGAATACCGCCAGCTACTGCTGCTTCGTAGTAAAGTGCTACCTTGTTAGCTTTAGCGATTTCTAACAATTCTGCACCATGGACAGCCAAAAGGTCCTTGTTAGCAGTCACAACGTGTTTTCCAGCCTCCAAGGCACGAGTGATAAAGGTTTTAGCTGGTTCGATACGCCCCATCAATTCCACTACGATCGTAATGTCTTGATCTGACAAAATATCATCCACATTGGTTACAAAGTTAAAGTCATTCCCTGCTGCAAGCAAGCGATTCTTTTCATCTTCATCCTTGACCAATACCTTGGCAACTTCAATCTCTGAATGTGCTGATTGATTGATTTTTTCTCCATTTTCCTTTAGGAGGAAGGGCACACCACTTGCAACGGTACCAAATCCTAGTAAAGCAATTTTAACTGTCATGTTTGTCTCCTCGAAATTTTCTAATATAGCCATTATAACAGAATTTTGTGAAAATTCCTATTATAGTAAATCACTATTTCAGTCTAGAAAAGAAAAAAACGAATCAAACGATTCGCTCTTCCTAAAATTTAGAAATAATTTTCCAGAAATGATTATCCAATCTTTTGCAGATTGATCACTGCATCATGATTCATCAAGACTTGGCCATACTCTTGTAAGACTGAACGACTGATATCACTATCTTCCGCAAACTCGCGCATACGAGCCAACAGCCAAGCTGGATATGGACTTGGATGATTTTCAATATCCACTAAAATGGTCAAATAATAGCGCTCATTCATCTTGTAGAGTTCAGAAGTTTCCATCTCAAAAGTCACTGTCTTGGCAAAAGCCACCAAGTCTGCTAACTTAGCAAAAGAAAGGATGTAATAGATGTAAGGTTCTTTCTTTCCTTCAGCTTCTTGTTCAGCCTGCTCCTGCTCTTCTTCCCTGGCTTCTACTTGCTCTAGAGATTGAATCGCTTCGATATCATCCTTAGTCTTTTCTGCGATGCTTTTTTCCAAGGTTTTGATAAATTCATCTGGCGACATTTGAGCCAATTCTTCCATATCTGGTAAATCCGATAAGTCTTCAAAATCTAGATTTTGGTCAATCTTTGATTTGGTTACAAAGACATCAACCTTATCAGGTTTTGGAGTCACACGGAAGCTCAACATACCTGTATCCAAAAAGCTCTCAGGCATCTCTAACTCATCCAAGATAGCATAAAAGAACTCTTCTGTTTTTTCTTGAGGAACGAGAAAGTCAGCAATCTCCATGCCACGATCCATCAAATCCTCTAAAGACATCGTGATTTTCAAAGTTGTATCACTAATTTGTTTCATTTTCATTGCTAGTAACCTCATACTTTCAGTTCTATCTATTATACTAGATTTTTACGATTTTATCAAAAGAAGGCTCCTCTATCAGGCTCGATTTTTCCTAGGGTTATTTCTGTAGAAGACTTTAAAAGAAAAAGCCTTCAAAATCGGCTCTTGTCCGACTTTGAAGACCTAATGCATTCGAATGCTTATAATTTAAAGGTTGCTACACCGAGGATAGAACGATTTAAGTTTCGAAGAATTTGAAGACTTTGCTCAAATTTCTTATAACGAGTCACTCCATACTCTTCAACAAGAAGGACTGTATCTCTTTCTAAAAGCGATGGTACATCTTGTAAATCGACAAAATGCATTCCTTTTAAAGACTCTTGATTTTGTTTCAATTTATCTAGGATAGCTTTGTTTGAGCTAACGATTGTTAATTCTTGTCCAGCATTTTTGTATGACAAGACATCTGCTAGGTTGGCAATTGTTGTGATCTCTGTTACAAAATCAATTTGATATTGAGAAAAATCACCTGCTCTATTGATTGTTGGGTTAAAGAGATAAACCAATACATTTCCCATCACAACCAAAATCACACAGACTACTCCAATAACAGCTAAACGGAGAATCAAATTCTTCACATTCAATCCAAGCGCTGTCTCACCATTTGCATTCAATTCTTTAGAGTTGATGGTTTCCAATTTTTCAATTTTCACATTTGCATAAGTGTGTTTAAATTTCTCAATCAATCCATCAAATTTTCTCTCTAACAAGTCATTGACATCCTTGCTTGGTGTCAAAATTTTCACACCGACCCCTGCATCGTCAATCATATAGTAGACGGTCAATTTTTTCCACCAATAGTCATTCGTTGAATTTTTCAAGGTTGTTTCTGTCGTATCCAATTCACTGGCCATTTTTTTCAACTCACTGGGCTCTACATCATTGAAAAGATAAGCTCCATTCAAATTCCCATCAATCAATTTCCCATAAAAATCACTATAACCACCAATTTGATGATTCAAAATCGTTTTGGCTGAATCTTCTGGAGGAGTGATTTTATAGCTAAGATAAGTTGAATAACTTGTTGTGTCTTTGACAGTATTTTTATTCTTAACAGCTTTAATTGTAAATGGTACAGCAATAAGAGCAAATAAAGCTATGAGAGCTAAAATATTTGCTTTTCGTTTTTTGTAAAGATTTGCAAACAAATCAGCTACTGAATAATGTTCAAACATGATTTTTTTCTCCTTTGTTGAGTAGATACTGGTTCTCTTTTGTAAGCATTTTTGCTACAAATATCATCACAAGAACAATTCCCCAGAATTGCATTGTAAATAGATTGAAGAAACTTTCTGAAAAGCTACTTCTTGGCATAAAGAATAGATTATTCAAGATGAGTAAGGACAAGGCAAATAAGATTGTTCTTGAACGATAGGCTACTTGCAGCATGGCTATAAATAGCATACCGAGTAAGAGACTAAGTAGAAAGACTCCTATCATACCATAGTCTGTATACAACTCCATAATATAACTACTTCCGATACCATGTCCTTTTAAATATTCCTTATTCAAAACAAGATAGGACAAATTGTGGGCATAACTATTACTATCAATAGCTAGCTCCACACTATTGGTTGTATGTTCAAAGGCTTTTCCTCCGAAAATAGCCCCCAAGCTTCCCCTTGCAAAATAATCAAGGACAGGACCAAAAGTAAAATTACGGAAATCTCGGTAAGGGAGGCTACTGTTGAATAGAAAACCTCGAGCCAGAACTCCAAAACTAGTCCCTTGTTTATAGATAAAGTCAAGCAGGATATCCCAGAAACCTGTATGAGAAACCTGGACATTATCCCGTACATAATTGAGCACTCCCATCGCTAACATGAGAATAGGAGAACCTACAAAAATCGCTAACTTTTCTTTAAACCCAATCCATTTTCCCTTTTCAGTTTGCTCCCGCATGAAGTAATAAACAAAAGCAAATAAAATACTTAAAATAAAGGGATTTCGTGTCCCAATTGCCAAATGAATAGTATTGGCTGCAATAAAGGAGACAAGCACTGCTGTGGCCTGCCATTTCTTTGGCTTGGTTGCCAGATACATACACATTGCGTAGACCGTAAAGGTAGACAAAATGTAGGTAAAATAAGGCAGTTTACTTTCAAAATTTGCATAGTAGGCATAGTAGGAAGTCTGCAAGCGATACAGGAGCCGTTCGAATAACCGAATGAAATAGAAAGGATAGGTGAGAAGAAAAACTCCTAGTGATACAAAGCGTAACCGCTTGATATAAATCTCTTTTATAGAATTTCCTATCTTTGGTACTTTTATGTTCTTCCTAGCTATGAAGTAACGAGCCAGTACGCCTCCTGTGGTCAAGCCCAGAATCGAAACCATGACAACTATAAAGGCAAAACGATAGGCTATCGGATGATAGGTATCCAAAGCCCCATCTCTAAAATAATCAATGGTCGGCCTTGATACCAGAAATACAAAAATAGTTAAAAAGAAAATAAAATGGATTAAGTAATACTTGATATCATTCCAACAAGCAATTAAGCTACTAACCAGTAAGAACAATAAAGTAGAAAGCAAGCTAACATTGTTATTATTAAACAGATACACAATTCCACTTACTAGCGTCAAGGCATAGCTGACTATGGTCAAACTAAATAATAATCGTTTTCCATCAATCACTTGCTCACCCCCGTTCTAATGTAATTTTTTTGATTTTTCAATATTTTTCAGTAATAAGAATCGGTATAAGGAAATGTTTATGAATAGAGCCAAAGCACTAATTCTTCTTCCCTTACGAAAAATTGGATTCCTAGCAATAGCAAAGGCATGGCCTTTTAAAAATCGATGAATCTGAGAATAGGCTTCAAACTGTTTATACTGATCATCTAGTAACATTTTATCCAGAATAAAGAAATGAGCATAGGCCAATCTGAAGAACGCAACCTCTTTCAAGTCAGGATAGTTTTTCACAACTTCATTGTAAAACTTTTGATAGATATCAATATAGGCTAAATCCTTCTCTGCATACGGTTTGGTCGTAATGCTATCACCTCTATGGAAATAGTAATAATAGGGTTTGGTATTAACAACGTACTTCTTAGCCAACTTGATTAAATCAAAATGATAATAAGCATCTTCATAAATCAATCCCTTTGGAAAGGATAGGGCAGTTGCAATCTCTCTCTTGATTAGCTTATTGCAGATCGTTCCAGGTATTTTTTCACCTATGAGGTATTCCTTTAGAAATGTTTGAGAATCACAGACAAAATAATCATCCTGATTAGCTGACTGTGGGCTTTCATCATTAGCATAGACATTCATAACACCACAACTCGAAACATCCGCATCTTCTTGAATTATTTGCTCATATAAACTCTGAATCATTTCTGGATGGATATAATCATCTGAGTCAATAAAAATCAGATAGTCCCCGTGAGCCTGCTTCATTCCATCATTTCGTGCTTGCGACAAACCTTCATTCTTTTTATGAAGCACTGACACCCTGTCATCTTGTTCAGCGATTGAATCACACAAGCGACCACTTTCATCTGTTGCACCATCATCAACAAGAATAATTTCCAGATTTTGATAGGTCTGCTTCTGAATGGAAGCTATCGATTTTTCTAGGTACTGCGCCACATTATAGACTGGCACAATGACACTAATTAATGCAGTTTCCATGCTACTCCTCTAATAGTTTTTCTACTTGTTCGATTTGTTTGGCAATTGTAAATTGTTGAATGAATTGACTAGCCTCATCGACATCAAAGTTTGAGGCAGAAGTCATATAGTTCGTAATTGCCTGAGCTGCCTCTTGATTGCTCTCAATGATTTGTCCAAATCGTCCTTCTTGGGATAATTCCTCAGCCCCTCCGACATCCGTAGAGACAAAAGGGATTCCAAGGCTCAAGGCCTCCACATACACCCCAGGAAAACCTTCTTGTTTAGACATAGACAAGAGGACCTTCATCTGAGACAAATACTGATAAGGATTTTTTTGATAACCAAGGAAATGTACATAGTCCTCAAGCTCATACTCTTTAACTCGTTTTTTCAGTTCCTCTTCCATATCACCAGCACCTATGAAGTAGAGATGATAGTTTTTTCCCTCTTGGTGTAATAATCGTATCACTTCCACTACACGGTCAGAACCCTTATTTTCCTCAATCCGTCCGATAGTACAGATACTTTGAGGTGCAATCTCGATATCTATCTTCTCTTGCGATTTTTCTAGAATAGTCTTAAAATCATATCAATTGTAGACCGTCTGTACTTTCGAAGCATAAT
>ERZ1699229.60-NODE-60-length-10250-cov-3.064507_pt1 | contig 10250 bp, 8 predicted proteins | sample MGYA00581540_ERZ1699229 | MGnify/ENA primary metagenome ERZ1699229 (study PRJEB42319, sample SAMD00040307) | human oral metagenome | material: saliva | host: Homo sapiens | study: EMG produced TPA metagenomics assembly of PRJDB4115 data set (Metgenomic analysis of... | reverse complement strand
TCACAGGTCAGTACTTGTCAGGCAAACGTGCCATTCCAGTGCCAGAAGAGCGTCGTGTCGGTAATGGTCGTTTTATCGAAGTGACGGGAGCGTGTGAAAACAACCTACAAAATATCACTGCTCGCTTCCCTCTCGGAAAATTCATTGCGGTGACAGGAGTCTCTGGTTCAGGGAAGTCGACCCTCATTAACAGTATTCTCAAAAAAGCCATTGCTCAAAAACTAAATCGCAATTCAGACAAACCTGGTAAGTTTAAAACCATCACAGGGATTGAGCATGTAGACCGCTTGATGGATATTGACCAGAGCCCTATCGGACGAACGCCGAGGTCTAACCCTGCTACCTATACAGGAGTTTTTGACGATATACGTGACCTATTTGCCCAGACAAATGAAGCCAAGATTCGAGGCTACAAGAAGGGGCGTTTCAGTTTCAACGTCAAGGGTGGTCGCTGTGAAGCCTGCTCAGGTGACGGGATCATCAAGATTGAGATGCACTTCTTGCCAGATGTTTATGTGGCTTGTGAAGTCTGCCACGGAACCCGCTACAACAGTGAGACCCTAGAAGTTCATTACAAGGAAAAAAATATCTCGCAGGTCTTGGACATGACCGTCAACGATGCGGTGGAGTTCTTCCAACACATTCCAAAGATTCAACGTAAACTTCAGACTATCAAGGATGTGGGACTTGGTTATGTGACATTGGGGCAACCTGCTACCACCCTTTCTGGGGGAGAAGCTCAGCGTATGAAACTGGCTAGTGAACTTCACAAACGATCGACAGGAAAATCTTTCTACATTCTGGATGAGCCGACGACAGGTCTTCATACAGAGGATATTGCTCGCTTGCTTAAGGTTTTAGCTCGCTTTGTTGACGATGGCAATACAGTACTCGTTATTGAGCACAATCTAGATGTTATTAAAACTGCAGACCATATTATTGACTTGGGACCTGAGGGCGGTGTCGGTGGTGGAACCATCATCGCAACGGGAACTCCAGAAGAAGTAGCGGCCAACGAAGCCAGCTACACAGGACATTATTTGAAAGGGAAGTTACATCATGAATAAACGTATACAAGCATTTCTAGCTAAAATGCAAGAAAAAGAACTAGATGGCATCATTATCAATAACCTCAAAAATGTCTACTATTTGACTGGTTTTTGGGGCTCAAACGGGACAGTCTTTATCAGTCGTGACCGTCAGGTCTTGGTGACAGACTCTCGCTATATCATTGCAGCCAAGCAAGAAACCAGTGGCTTTGAGATTGTGGCTGACCGTGATGAATTGGCTGTCATTGCAGGAATTGTTAAGGACATGGGCTTGTCTCGAATCGGTTTTGAGGACGAGATTTCTGTCTCTTATTATCACCGTATGCAGGCAGCCTTTGAAGGAATTGACTTACTTCCACAAACTCAGTTTGTTGAAGGTCTTCGTATGATTAAGGATGAAGCGGAGATTGCAGCTATTCGCAAGGCTTGTTCTATCTCAGACCAAGCTTTCCGCGATGCGCTTGACTTTATTAAGCCAGGAAAGACTGAAATTGAGATTGCCAACTTCCTTGACTTCCGCATGCGTGAGTTGGGAGCATCTGGCTTATCTTTTGATACGATTCTAGCTAGCGGTATCAACTCTTCCAAACCCCATGCTCATCCTATGCACAAACCAGTGGAGCTAGGAGAAGCCATTACTATGGACTTCGGTTGCCTTTATGACCACTATGTCAGTGATATGACACGGACTATCTACTTGGGGCATGTTAGCGACGAGCAAGCAGAGATTTACAATACGGTTTTGAAAGCCAACCAAGCCTTGATTGACCAGGCTAAAGCAGGATTAGGTTTCCGTGACTTTGACAAAATTCCTCGTGATATTATCATCGAGGCAGGTTATGGCGACTACTTTACCCACGGTATCGGACACGGTATTGGACTGGATATCCATGAGGAACCATACTTTAGCCAAACTTCTACAGAAACTATTAAGGCAGGTATGGCCTTGACAGACGAGCCGGGTATTTATATTGAAGGTAAATATGGTGTTCGTATCGAGGATGATATTCTGATTACAGAAACAGGTTGTGAATTGTTGACCCTGGCTCCAAAAGAGTTGATAGTCATTTAAGAGTTAAACAACTCAAATGATTGACTTTTAAATTTTAAAAGTTTATACTGAAAAACGAAAACGGTAGGTGAGGCTACCATAGGGATACGGATGACTACCGCAAAGCAGTGGAGACACTACTAGTTGGTCAACAGTTCTGGTCGCGAAGGCCAAGACTAAGCTCATTACATTGCCCTATGGAGTTAAAGCTTGAACGAAAAACAGATAATTAGTTTTTTAATCCTGCCATTTTATGGTGGGATTTTCTACTGTTTAAAACAAAGAAAGGAGACAGACGATGCAAATTGACGATCATCCGGAACCGCACATACACAGCCAATCGCTGATTTGTGTCGTTCTGCCCTTATAAAGTGATTGGTCTCTGTGTATGAAACACATTATTCATACAGATAGGAGAAACCAATGAAAACAACAAAAGAAAGATTAGCAACAGCTATTCAAGTCCCTTTAGACGAGAGTCTAACTTTTTATCATACCAGTTTAAACGGTTTGACAGAGGAACAAGTCGAAAAAAATCGTGCCCTATATGGCGAAAACACCATTACCAAAGGTCAAGAAGATTCGATTTTGAAAAAGATTTACGAATCTATTATCAATCCATTTACAATCATCTTACTGGTCATCGCCGTGATTTCCTTAGTGACCAATGTCTGGTTGGCAAAACCAGGTCAAGAAGATCCGACGACTTCCATTATCATCGTTGTCCTAGTCCTCATTTCTGGAGGCATTCGATTTGTCCAAGAACTCCGCAGTGATAAGGCAGCCACCAATCTTTCAAAAATGATTGTCAACACAGCGACTGTCATTCGTCAAGGAGAAATCCAAGAAGTACCTATCGATGACTTGGTAGTAGGTGACGTGGTTAAATTAAGCGCTGGAGATATGATTCCAGCAGATCTTCTTTTATTTGAGTCGCGCGATTTCTTTGTACAACAGTCGGGCTTGACAGGTGAAAGTGAATCGGTTGAAAAATTGGCCTTGACCAAGGCAACAGTTCAACAATCTGATAGTCTGCTATAAGCCGAATCCTTGGCTTTTATGGGAACCAATGTATTATCTGGTAGTGCCAAGGCCTTGGTTTTGGCGGTTGGTGATGATACCATGATGGGGGCCATCGAGCAGACTCTGAACACCTACGACGAGCCCACTTCGTTTGAACGAGAGATGAACAGTATCTCTTGGCTCTTGATTCGCTTGATGTTGGTCATGGTGCCCATCGTTTTCTTGTCTAATGGCTTGACAGATGGAGATTGGTTAGAAGCTGGCGTATTTGCTTTGAGTGTTGGTGTTGGATTGACACCTGAGATGCTTCCTATGATTATCACGGCCAGTCTAGCAAAAGGCTCCATCATTATGGCCAAGGAAAAAGTGGTTATCAAGAAACTCAATGCCATACAGGACTTAGGGGCGATTGATATTTTGTGTACAGATAAGACAGGGACTCTAACCCAAGACGAAATTGTCCTTGAATATCCCTTGGACATCCACGGACGCTTGGATTTGACCGTCTTGAGACGAGCTTATCTCAATTCTTATTTTCAAACGGGCTTGAAAAATTTGATGGACAGAGCCATCATCAAACGGACTGAAAAGGAAGCCAAAGAACATACCCTCTTGCAAAATCTGGCTCAAACTTTTCAAAAAATAGATGAGCTTCCCTTTGATTTTGAACGTAGACGGATGAGTGTTATCGTTAAGGATGAACACGAAACGGTTAGTTTGGTAACTAAGGGAGCTCTTGAGGAAATGTTGATGATTTCCAGTTATGCGGAATACCATGGAGTGATTACTCCCTTGACAGATGCTATTAGAGAAGAAATTTTAGCGGAAGTCCGACAACTAAATCAACAAGGTTTGCGTGTCTTGGGAGTGGCCTATAAGTCAGGTTTGAGGGAAGGTCATGCCTATACAGTTGATGATGAAGGGGATATGATTCTAACTGGTTATTTAGCCTTCCTAGATCCTCCTAAACCATCTGCAGCACCAGCAATTAAGGCTTTGTTAGAACATGGAGTTCAAACAAAGATTTTAACGGGAGACAACGAAAAAGTTACCCAAGCCGTCTGTGAAAAGGTTGGTTTAGATATCAATCAGATGCTGTTGGGGTCTGAAATTGATCAGATGAGTGATCAAGAATTGGCCCAAGCTGTAGAGGAGGTAACCGTCTTCGCCAAACTTTCTCCTGACCAAAAAGCACGGATTATTTTGCAATTTAAGGCTAATGGTCATGCTGTCGGCTATATGGGAGATGGAATCAATGATGCTCCTTCTATGAAAGTTGCAGATGTGGGGATTTCTGTTGATACAGCAGTAGATATTGCCAAAGAAACAGCTGATGTTATCCTACTTGATAAGGATCTCATGGTGCTTGAAAAAGGACTTGTTGAAGGTCGTAAGGTCTATGCAAATATGACCAAATATATCAAGATGACAGTGAGTTCTAATTTTGGGAATATCTTGTCCCTGTTGGTCTCTGGAATCTTTTTACCCTTTTTACCAATGGCACCAGTCCATTTGATTATCCTAAATCTAGTCTATGATTTGTCTTGTATTGCTTTGCCTTTTGATAAGGTGGACAAAGATTTTTTGAGAAATCCGCATACCTGGGAAGCCAAGTCTATCACACGTTTCATGGTCTGGATGGGGCCGATATCTTCTGCCTTTGATATTTTGACCTTTATTTTGCTCTATTTTATCATTGTACCCATGACGACAGGTCATGCCTATGTTCATGGAGCAGAGTCGGCCGTAGGCTTTATTGTCTTGTTCCAGACAGGTTGGTTTATCGAGTCTATGTGGTCACAAACTATGGTTATCCATATGCTGCGTTCAGCTAAAATTCCCTTTCTACAAAGTCGTCCAGCTTGGTTAGTCCTTGTGACAACCTTATTGGCTGCAGCCTTTGTGACCTTCCTTCCCTACAGTCCACTAGCTAGCCTTCTCCATTTAACTCCTTTAAAACCGATTTATTTCATCTTTTTACTTTTCATCATTATTTTGTATATGATTAGCGTGACAATTGTGAAAAAAATCTATATCAAGAAATATAAAGAATGGCTGTAAATTTCATTTTGTCAAGAAAAAAGTACGAAAATGACGAAAAAAGTCAAAAAAATTTAAAAATAGGTCGCAAGTCGGATGTTTTTTATGGTATAATAGACTAAACTGATAGTAACATGTAGCGAAAGGGGTAGGTACATGATTAAAATTTATACAGTCTCAAGTTGTACTAGCTGTAAAAAAGCAAAAACCTGGCTCAATGCCCACCAGTTAAGTTATAAAGAACAAAACCTTGGTAAAGAAGGAATTACGAGAGAAGAATTACTGGATATTCTAACCAAAACAGATAACGGAATAGCCAGCATCGTTTCATCTAAAAATCGCTATGCCAAAGCTCTTGGAGTGGATATTGAAGATTTGAGTGTCAATGAAGTTCTCAATCTGATTATGGAAACACCGAGAATTTTAAAGAGCCCAATCCTTGTAGATGAAAAACGCCTGCAAGTTGGCTATAAGGAAGACGATATTCGTGCCTTCCTACCACGCTCTGTCCGTAATGTAGAAAATGCAGAAGCACGTTTGCGTGCAGCTCTATAAACATCAAGGCTGGGAGCAATTCTCAGTCTTGTTCTGTTTTAATCTGAAAAAGAAAGAAGAGAGAAATGAAAAAAATTGTTCTTGTTAGTCTAGCTTTCCTTTTTGTCCTGGCTGGTTGTGGGCAGAAAAAAGAAACTGGAACAGCTACAAAAACAGAAAAGGATACGCTTCAGTCAGCATTGCCAGTTATTGAAAATGCCGAGAAGAATACAGTTGTAACCAAGACTTTGGTCTTGCCCAAGTCAGATGATGGTAGCCAGCAAACCCAAACCATTACTTATAAAGACAAGACTTTTTTGAGCCTAACTATTCAACAAAAGCGTCCAGTCTCAGATGAGCTGAAGACTTATATTGACCAACATGGAGTGGAAGAAACTCAAAAAGCTCTTCTCGAGGCGGAAGAGAAAGATGAATCCATCATAGAAGCTCGTAAATTGGCAGGCTTTAAGCTCGAAACCAAATTATTAAGTGCAACAGAACTTCAAACAACGACTAGTTATGATTTTCAAGTTTTGGATGTCAAGAAGGCTTCTCAGACTGAGTATCTGAAGAACATTGGTTTAGAAAATCTCTTGAAGAATGAACCAAGCAAATATATTTCAGACAGACTGGCAAATGGTGCGACAGAACAATAGAAAATCCAAATAAATAGACTGCCTGATTTGTAGAAGGTAAGGAATTATGCTATAATGGTACTATTCTAAGGAAAGAGGGTGTTAGAATGGGATTTACTGAAGAAACAGTACGTTTTAAATTGGACGATTCCAATAAAAAAGAAATTAGCGAAACTTTGACTGATGTCTATGCTTCGTTGAACGATAAGGGCTACAACCCAATTAACCAAATCGTAGGTTACGTATTGAGTGGAGACCCTGCCTACGTTCCTCGTTATAATAATGCACGAAATCAAATCCGTAAGTATGAGCGTGATGAAATCGTTGAGGAATTGGTCCGCTACTACCTTAAAGGACAAGGAGTCGATCTATAACCTATGAGAATTATGGGATTGGACGTCGGTTCAAAAACGGTAGGGGTGGCCATCAGCGATCCGCTCGGTTTTACAGCTCAAGGGCTTGAAATCATCCAAATCAATGAGGAGCAAGGCCAATTTGGTTTTGACCGCGTTAAGGAGTTGGTTGATACTTACAAGGTGGAACGATTTGTAGTGGGCTTGCCTAAAAACATGAACAATACAAGCGGACCGCGCGTGGAAGCTAGTCAAGCATACGGAGCAAAGCTAGAAGAGCTTTTTGGTTTACCAGTAGACTATCAAGATGAACGCTTGACAACAGTTGCCGCAGAGCGCATGTTGATTGAACAAGCAGATATCAGTCGCAATAAGCGCAAGAAAGTCATTGATAAGTTAGCAGCTCAGCTGATTTTACAAAATTATTTAGATAGAAAATTTTAATATAAAGGAGAGGCTATGTCACACGATCATAACCACGACCACGAAGAACGTGAACTAATCACACTAGTAGATGAGCAAGGAAACGAAACCTTGTTTGAAATCCTTTTGACCATTGACGGAAAAGAAGAATTTGGTAAAAACTATGTTCTTCTAGTACCAGTTAACGCAGAAGAAGACGAAGACGGACAAGTTGAAATCCAAGCTTACTCATTCATCGAAAACGAAGATGGAACAGAAGGCGAATTGCAACCAATCCCAGAAGACTCAGAAGACGAATGGAACATGATTGAAGAAGTCTTCAATAGTTTTATGGAGGAGTGATACAGTCTGGGAGACTGTATCACCCCAACTCCTAGAAATTGGAAGAGTTGGAACATCCAGTGGATATTTTTAGTCCAGCTCTTTGAAATAAAAAAGAGCTGGTAAGTCCGGGGGACGTTTTTAGCCTGACGATAAAAATAAAAACCGTCAGTAAGTCTGGGGGATGTTTTTACCCCACGTTAAAATTTATAGTAGCTAGTTATTAGCTAACCAGGTAAGAGGTCGGGACGAAAATCCTGACCTTGTTTTTATTAGTCATCATGCTTTGTCGCGGTAATTGATTGGATTTTTGTCAAGGAGATATATATGTTTGAAGTAGAAGAATGGCTTCATAGTCGGATTGGTTTGAATTTTCGGTCAGGCTTGAGCCGAATGCAACAAGCGGTGGATTTGTTAGGAAATCCCGAGAAGTTTTACCCTATTATCCATGTGACAGGAACTAATGGGAAAGGCTCTACCATTGCTTTTATGAGGGAGTTATTTATGGGGCATGGCAAAAAAGTTGCGACCTTTACCTCCCCTCATATCGTCTCTATCAATGACCGAATCTGCATTAATGGGGAACCAATAGCTGATGCAGACTTTATCCGTTTAGCTGAGCAGGTCAAGGAGATGGAAAAGACGCTTCTGCAAACTCATGACCAGTTGTCTTTTTTTGAATTGCTGACCTTGATTGCTTTCCTCTATTTTAGGGAGCAAGAGGTGGATTTGGTTCTACTAGAAGTGGGAATTGGTGGCTTACTTGACACGACCAATGTGGTAACTGGAGAGATTGCTGTCATCACCTCCATCGGACTTGACCATCAGGAGACTTTGGGCGATAGTCTAGAAGCAATCGCAGAGCAGAAAGCTGGTATTTTCAAGGCTGGTAAAAAGGCAGTGGTTGCTAAGCTGGCTCCAGAAGCTAGGCTTGTTTGTCAAAAAAAAGCTGAATCTTTAGCTGTTGACCTTTATCAGGCAGGTCAAGATTTTTCAATGCTAAAGGGTGATTTTTCAAGTTCTTTAGGAACCCACTCACAGCTGAAAATAGGCTTGGAAGGAGCCTATCAGCAGGAAAATGCAGCCTTGGCATTGCAAGCATTTCTTCTCTTTATGAGGGAAGAAAAGGAAGTTGTTGATGAGCAGGCTGTAAGAGAGGCCTTGAAACAGACTCATTGGGCTGGGCGTTTGGAGCGTATTCGTCCTCAAATTTACTTGGACGGTGCTCATAACCTCCCTGCCTTGACTCGCTTGGTTGAATTTATCAAAGAAAAAGAGCAGGAAGGTTATCGTCCTCAAATCCTATTTGGAGCCTTGAAACGTAAGGATTATCAAGGGATGTTGGGTTATCTGACTGAAAATTTACCTCAGGTAGAACTCAAGGTGACAGGCTTTGACTATCAAGGGTCCTTGGACGAGACAGATGTGACCGGTTACCATATAATTCCTTCTTACCGAGAATTTATCAGTAGTTTTGAAGCAAGGGCAGACGCGCAGGACTTGTTGTTCATTACAGGGTCTCTCTATTTTATCTCAGAAGTACGGATTCATCTACAGGAGCATGAGCAGATAAATTGACCTCCTTTTTTGAACTTGTTATACTAGGGGAACTGCCAGTTAGAAGAAAATTGATCTAAATTGGTAGAAGAAAGGAAATTCATCATGAAATTAAAAAGATTCACACTTTCTCTTGCTTCTCTAGCAAGTCTTAGTCTCTTAGTAGCTTGTTCACAAAGAGTTCAACAACCAGCAACTCAATCGCAAACACAACAAACTCAGCAATCACAACCTGCTGCATCATCTTCTACAGAAAATAGCAACCAGGCAGCAACAAGTTCTTCACAAAATACAGTTACAGCCCAACCAACCAATATTGATGGAACTTATACTGGTCAGGACGAAGGAGACCGTATCACTTTAGTGGTAACTGGAACAACTGGTACATGGACACAGGTAGAAGCTGACGGAGATCAAGAAATCAAGCAGGTTAGCTTCGATGTCGCCAATCAACGCATGATTATTGGGGATGATGCCAAGATTTATGCAATTAATGGAAATCAGATGATTATTGACGATATGGATAGAGACGCTTCAGATCGTATCGTTTTATCAAAATAGACTAGAAGGAGACTGGATTTTTCGGTCTCTTTTACTTTTACTTAGAAAATGATGATAAATACTTGCCTTCTATCGAATACCTGCGCTATACTAGTATCAATTACCTGTTTTATCATTCAAAATATCAAGGAGGGGATATGAAATATAGGAAATTTCAATTATTGATGTCCAAGTATGGCTTTAGTCTTTTGATTATGCTACTTGAACTTTCTCTTGTTTTTGGTCTCTTTCTTTATTTAGGGCGCATGGCCCCTATTCTATGGATTATTGTCTTGATCTTTATGAGTATGGCAACTATTGTCGCAATTGTCAATCGCTCCATGGCGCCTGAAAGCAAAGTAATGTGGCTAGTGGTGACTTTTGTTCCTATTATTGGTCCTTTGCTCTATCTGATGTTTGGTGAAAGGCGATTGTCCACAAAAGAAATCAAGCAGTTGAACAGACTTGGTTCTATGCATTTTCGGGAGGATAACAGTAAAGCTCTCCGCCAGAAATTGAAGGAAGATGATAAGGCGGCTTACGGAGTTATCAAATCTTTGTTGAGTATGGATAGCAATGCCGATGTATATGATCGAACCGACTCACAATTCTTTTCTTCAGGTGAAAGAATGTGGCAACATATGTTGGAAGACCTCAAGAAAGCTGAGAAATTTATCTTTCTAGAGTACTATATTGTCGAAGAAGGTCTGATGTGGAATAGCAT
>ERZ1699229.57-NODE-57-length-10635-cov-3.764275_pt1 | contig 10635 bp, 9 predicted proteins | sample MGYA00581540_ERZ1699229 | MGnify/ENA primary metagenome ERZ1699229 (study PRJEB42319, sample SAMD00040307) | human oral metagenome | material: saliva | host: Homo sapiens | study: EMG produced TPA metagenomics assembly of PRJDB4115 data set (Metgenomic analysis of... | reverse complement strand
TTAAAGTATATGGTAAAGTAGAACTATCTTCTAAAAATGCGCTCAGTATCATGCTAACTCAAAAAGAAAGCCAAGAAATTAACTTAGACCTCTCGAGTCACCATGGTCCTATTTATCAGTTATCGAGAGATGAGAGTCAACGCCACCCCAACGAATTAAGCAACCCTTACAAAACTGAAAAAACTGATGCAAAAGGTCAACTCATCGCTAAGGCTGATGATTATATTAGTCTTGAAACTACAGCTAACAGACCTTAATAAACCTATTTATATCGACCACTATGACACATAACCCACTAAAAAGGAGGTTCTACCATGAAACAAGAATGGTTTGAAAGTAATGATTTTGTAAAAACAACAAGCAAGAACAAGCCTGATGAACAAGTCCAAGATGTTGCAGACAAGGCTGAAGAAACTATAGCCGATCTCGATACGCCAATTGAAAAAAATACTCAGTTAGAGAAGGAAGTTTCTCAAGCTGAAGTCGAATTGGAAAGCCAGCAAGAAGAGAAAATTGAAACTCCTGAAGACGGTGAAGCGAGAACAGAAATAGAAGAAAAGAAGGCATCCTATTCTACTGAAGAAGAGTCAGACCTTCCTAGTGAAACCGAAAAAGTCACTATAGCTGAAGAGAGTCAAGAAGCACTTCCTCAGCAAAAACCAACCACGAAAGAGCCCCTTCTTATCAGTAAATCCTTAGAAAGTCCTTATATTCCCGACCAAACTCAAAAATCTACAGATAGATGGAAAGAGCAAGTGCTTGATTTTTGGTCTTGGCTAGTGGAAGCTCTCAAATCTCCTACAAGCAAGCTTGAAACAAGTAGCACACACAGCTACACAGCCTTTCTCTTGCTCATTCTGTTTTCTGCATCTTCCTTTTTCTTTAGTATCTACCACATCAAACATGCTTACTATGGACATATAGCAACTATGCATAATCACTTCCCTGAACAATTTGCTTCATTAAATCTCTTTTCGATTATCTCTATCCTAGTAGCAACAACACTCTTCTTCTTTTCATTCCTCTTGGGTAGTTTCGTAGTGAGACGATTTATCTACCAAGAAAAGGACTGGACGCTAGAAAAGGTTCTCCAACAATATAGTCAACTCTTGGCAATTCCAATCTTCCTCACTGCTATTGCTAGTTTCTTTGCCTTCTTTGACAGCCTGCGATTTACAGCCCTCTTGTGTGTGATTAGCATTGGAATCATTCTGCTTGCCAGTCTCCATATCATTACAAGACCAAGTCAAGCAAGTGAAACCGACTCCTTCTATCAATTATTCTTGTCTGTCCTTGTGAACGGAGTCATTATCCTCCTCTTCTTTGTAGCTGAAGTGGCACTAATTGGGGATTATCTTCGTATCTTGGCCTTTCTTTAAACTTCATACTCTTCGAAAATCTCTTCAAACCACGTCAGCTTCGCCTTACCGTAGATATATGTTCCTGACTTTGTCAGTCTTATCTACAACCTCAAAACAGTGTTTTGAGCAGCCTGCGGCTAGCTTCCTAGTTTGCTCTTTGATTTTCATTGAGTAGCAATCCTGTCTTTCATGGCAGGATTTTTCTATGCCAAAAAGCAAGTCGATTGACCTGCTTCTGCTTTACTCTTCTTGTGCTAATGCTTTAAAATCTTGTCCCAAGATGGATTGCACTTCTAATTGATTGGCATCTAGTTGATGGTAAGATGCTGATGGTAGTGACTCTAGGAATTTTGCATAGTCCAAGCGAGCGATAGCTTCATAGTCTTCTGGTTTAGAGCCATCTCCTGTGATTTGAACCAAGTCAATTTCCCACTGCACTTCCTTATCCAGCAATTGCTCAATATAGGCTGCAGGAACAAATGGTTCTATCGGTAAAACAGTCTTGACGCCTTGAGCTAGATGGTAAACACCGTGCACTTGGCCTTCTCCATCCTGATAGAAGGAAACTCTTGCAAAGTAGGCATCTGTCTCTTGAACCGCACGCACACGCGCTTCAAACTGTGCTAATCCATCTTCCTCTAAAAAACTTTTCAAGTCCTCATGACTAAAGAAAATAGGATTAAAAATTCCTTGGCAAATCGTAAAACGGGCTGCAGTGTCTGCCAGATGAGCTTGAATACCTGCTTGGAAATAAGCTTCAAAGTCAAAACCATTTAGCCCTTCAATCTCAGTTCCTGTATAAGCAATCAGAGCATCTAAAAATGATTTGATAATCTGCCAGTCTGTCTGCGTTAGTAGGTCAGGAAGATCGACACGATAGGCCTTTTGACCATCAGCATAACTGACCTTAAAGAGAAATTGTGATTGCCCTACTATTGCACATTCGATATACTCGAGACGGTTAAGTGGCTGACGGAGATAGATAGCATCATAACTATGCGACTCCAAACCATCTAGCAAGGCCAAGGTAGACTTGGCAGTCAAAATTTCCTGTTCTCCTAAAATGCTCTGTTTATTTGGAATAAAAAATGTTTTCGTCATAACTGGACTCCTTTGAAATCGTTTACATATAGTATACCCTATTTTCCTGAAAGATACAGAAACAAACTTTAGATTTTTGAGTAAAAAGCATAGAAAAACAGCCCCTGAGGACTGTTTGATCTTATACAGTAGCTGCTTGATCCAAGCTTTCACCGATAGCGGCTAGGCGCTCGACCACTTCAGCTTGTGTCAATTCATTTTCTGAAACATAGCGGTTACGTGGGTGAACACGGCACTCGTGTGAGCATCCACGAAGGTACTTGTCTTCATTTTCTTCTGATGTCAAGATACGACGGTTACAGAATGGATTTCCACAGTTGACATAACGTTCACATGGTGTTCCATCAAACCAGTCTTTCCCTACGATGGTTGGGTTGACATGGTTGACATCTACTGCGATACGCTCGTCAAAGACGTACATTTTCCCATCCCAAAGTTCACCTTGGACTTCTGGGTCTTTACCGTAAGTTGCGATTCCTCCGTGCAATTGGCCGACATCTTTGTAGCCTTCACGGACCATCCAGCCTGAGAATTTCTCACAGCGAACGCCACCTGTACAGTAAACCACGACACGCTTGTCCATGAATTTTTCTTTGTTATCACGAACCCACTGTGGCAACTCACGGAAGTTGCGAATGTCTGGGCGGATAGCTCCACGGAAATGTCCTAGGTCGTACTCGTAATCGTTACGTGTGTCAAGGACAACGGTATCTTCGTCAAGAAGGGCTTCTTTGAACTCTTTTGGAGACAAGTAAGCACCTGTTGTTTCAAGTGGGTTGATGTCGTTATCAAAGTCGTTGTCTTCCAAACCAAGGTGGACAATTTCTTTCTTGTAGCGAACAAACATCTTCTTGAAGGCTTGTTCATTTTCTTCGTCAATCTTAAACCAGAGGTCTTCCATGCCTGGGAGGCTGTGAACGTAGTCCATGTATTTTTGAGTTGTTTCGTAGTCACCTGAAACTGTTCCGTTAATTCCTTCGTCAGCGACTAGGATACGACCTTTAAGGCCGATTGATTTACAGAAAGCCAAGTGGTCTGCAGCAAATTGCTCTGCATTTTCAATTGGAGTGTAAAGGTAGTAAAGTAAGACACGAATATCTTTTGCCATAAGATTTGTTCTCTTTTCTATTCTTAAATTTTCAGAATTTTTCATCTATCTATACTAGTATACCTGCTTAAGAAAACGAATGCAATTTATTTGACTGGAAATTTTTAGAAAGCGACCTGTCACTACACTTCATCAGTAGCCATAGCGAATAGCTGATAATTCTCTCAATTTTTTGATTTGCTCAGCTTGACTTTCTGACAAACTTAGCTTGTTATCAATCAATACGCGCGCAAGGTCAACGTTCATTTGACTCAAAATAAATGGAGTAGAGGTCCCATCGTCCTCTAATCGTCTTTTATAACTCACTAACAGATTTTTCAAAGGAGTCAGTTGAGGCGTATCTTTTATATCTTCCAATAGATGATCTATGATCGTCATGGCTTCACAACGTCTTTCACTTCCTCCAGCAAACCATTTTAATGGTGTCATACTCATTTACCTCCTGAAACTCACTTATAAATTTGATAAAATATCATTCCTAACTCTCGTACCAATATTTTACCCAAATACCCTGTGTAAAAAAGTCAGCAAAAATGGTAATGTCGCGAAAATATTATTAATCACATGCACCGCATAGGAAGGATAAATGCTCTTGGTATGGCGGGTCAAACTAGCAAAGATGATGCCAGATGTTGCAAAGACGAAGATATCTAACAAACTAGGCAGGCTTGAAAAATGAGGAAGAGCAAATAAAATTGACGGAAGAAGCAAATCAAGGCCAAATCTCGAATGCTTAAAAAAGGCGTGTTGCAGTAATCCTCTATAGATTAGCTCTTCCATAAGTGGAGTCAGAAAGAACAAAGTTATATAGATACCTAGCTCAGCAAAGTTGGTCCCACTATAACCGATCAATACGGCCCAACCTTCAGCAGTTGACTGAACATGTTTAGCTGTCTGAACGTTAAAAGAGATCTGGAGCACTACCACTAATACTGTCAAAATCAAATACCAAAGCCATTTTTTTCTTGGAATGCGAAAGAGATAGCCGTGGCCTGTCTTAAACAGAATCCAAATCATGACTCCGCTAAATAGCAAACTCAAGATATTTCGAATCCAGAAAAAATTTCCTACCTGAGAAGAAAATTGCCAATAGTTTTGAATGATAAGGGTCAGCTGAGAAAGTCCAAATACAAAAAACAGGTAAGACAAGACAGCACTTATTTTGAAGAGAAGCTGATACTTTTTCATGTGATCCCTCCTTTGTAAACTCGGAACATCTCTAATATAAGCCATATTTTCCTAAATCCTTACTCCCAATCCTAAATGGTGCTTGAGATTTCCTGAATGGTTAAAATAAGGAAACAGAAATATCTATGTCTTTGTTTCAAAAAATCACCGCCTTCCCCAGATAAACTTGAGGAAAACAGTGATTCAATTTTTAGGAATTAGGAATGAATACACGAAATCAATTGATCTTATGATTTTTTGTTTTTCAAAAATTCGTCGTATTGTTTTTGCATTTCGTTCAATACTTTTTCGTAGGCACCTTCAGATTTCAATTTTTCCATCAATTCTGGAATAGCTTTGTCTGGGTCTACAGTACCAGTGTTGATAGCTGTATCGAATTGTTGCATTGTGTTAGAGATTGCTGAGATTTCAGATTTCACATTGTCAGTGTTAAAGATGAATCCAAGCGCTGGAGATTCTTTAGCTTCAGCCAATTGTTTCTTAGAATCTTCGATTTGTTGGTCTGTAACGTTTTCGTTGATGTAAAGGATCCAGTTGTTACCAGTGTTCCATCCACCCATGTGAGTGTTTCCTTTGTAGCCATCAAGGACGCGTACACGATTTTCTTTACCTGCAATTTTTTCCCAGTTCTTGCCTTCTGGACCATAAACAAGACCGTTCAAGAGTTCTGGGTTAGTGTTCAAGAGGTTCAACACTTCCATTGATTTTTCTTTGTTCTTAGAGTTGTTTGAGATAACAAAGTTAGCAACTTGTGTTGTTTGGTTTTTCTTGATGAAGTTAGTGATTGGTTTGATTTGAATATCTTTGTTCGCAACACGTGAAAGCAAGCTGTTACCGTAGTCAGCTGGTCCTACTGTTTCTTCACGAACGAACCAAGTATCTTGTTGAAGGTCAAATGAAGTATCGCTTGTTGCTACGTCTTTTGGAATGTATCCAGCTTCATAGAATTTGTGAAGAGTCTTCAAGTGTTCTTTGAAACGAGGCACTTCGTAACGGTTTACGATCTTAGTAGTGTCTCCTTCAAGGTCGATAACGAATGGAAGTCCATTTGGAACTGGGTAGTCAAAGTTATCAGATGGGATGAAGTTCTTAGTAACCGCAAATGGCACTACATCTGGAGCTTTTTCTTTGATTTGTTTCAAGACTGGTTCAAGTGTTTCATATGAAGTGACACCTGAAATATCGATACCGTATTTAGCAAGAAGAGTTCCGTTGAAGGCGAAGTTTTGAGATGATGCAACGTTGGCTGCAACTGGAACTGCGTAAATTTTACCGTTAATGCTGTTACCTTTGATGTAAGCTGGGTCAAGTGCTTTGTAAAGTTCTGCCCCTTCTTTCTTATACAAGTCAGTCAAGTCAGCATAGGCACCTTTTTGAGCATTTACAACATAGTTAGATGCAAAGGCGATATCGTAGTTTTCACCAGATGATGTGATAACTGACATTTTCTTATCATAGTCACCCCATCCAAGATATTGGATATCCAATTTAGCACCAACTTTTTCTCCGATGATTTTGTTAGCATTTTCTAGCAATTCATCCAAGTTATCTGGTTTGTCACCGATTTGGTACATTTTGATAACAGTCTTATCACCTGAAGCTGAGTCAGCAGCTTTCTTGTTACCTGAAAGGTTTCCACAAGCAGCGAGACCAGCAGCCAAAGCGACTACGCTAGCAGATGCAAAAGCATATTTTTTCCAGTTTTTCATGACAAAAACTCCTTTTTTTATTTTTAAACTTATAAACAATGTAATGATCTTAACTTCACGCAAGGAAAGTTTGGAAATTAGAAAGGGTATTTCTCGACAAGTACTATTCTTTCACACCACCGATAGTCAAACCTTTTACAAAGTAGCGTTGGAAGAATGGATACAAAATCGCGATTGGAAGGGTTGCGACCACAACCATGGCCATACGACCTGTTTCTTTTGGAAGAGCAACTCCCAGTTGACCAGATAGGCCGACTGCTTTGGCGATGTAATCCATATTTTGTTGGATTTGCATGAGCAAATATTGCAATGGATACAAGTTGTCACTCTTGATGTAAAGAAGGGCGTTGAACCAGTCATTCCAGAAACCAAGTGCTGTCAAGAGCGTGATGGTTGCGATACCTGGTAGTGACAATGGCAAACAGATTTGGAAGAAGATCCGGGCTTCACTGGCACCATCGATACGAGCGGATTCTAGAATAGCTTCTGGAATGGTCTTCTTGAAGAAGGAACGCATCAAGATGATGTTAAATGGTGAGAGAAGCATTGGAACAATCAAGGCCCAAACTGTATCACCAAGTTGAAGCAAACGAGTGACCACGATATAGCCTGGTACCAAACCAGCGTTGAACAACATACTAAGAAGGGCAAAAATCGTAAAGAATCTGCGATACTTAAAGGTTGTCCGTGAAATGGCATAAGCATAAGTTGTTGTGATAAAGACATTTGTCAATGTCCCAACTACGGTTACAAAGACTGAGATGAAGAGGGCTTGTAAGATTTTATCCTTAAACTGTGCCAAGAACTCAAATCCGTCTAATCCAAATTGTGACGGGAAGAAGCTATATCCATTTTGAAGGATACTCTTTTCATCTGTCACCGAAATAACGATAACGAATACGAAGGGTAGGATACAAGAGAGGGCGATCAAACCAGAAATGGTACTGAAGAAGATATCTGCTTTCTTACTGAAGGAGTGAATGCCGACATTATCAATTTTTTCTTTTTTAATTTTCTTTTCTGCCATATTCTCCTCCTTTCTAGAACAAGGCTGAGTTTGGATCAACTCGTCTTGCAAGTAAGTTTGATAGGATAACCAAAAGCAAACCGACTACTGATTGGTAGAGACCTGCCGCTGAAGCCATCCCGATATCCGCTGTCTGGGTCAAACCATTATAAACATATACGTCCAAGACGTTGGTTACGTTATAAAGCTGACCAGCATTATGGGGGATTTGGTAGAAGAGACCGAAGTCTGCACGGAAGATATTTCCTACTGCCAGGATAGTCAATACGGTTACCAACGGTGTTAACTGTGGAATGGTTACATTGCGAATTCGTTGCCATTTGCTAGCACCGTCCACCGTTGCTGCTTCATAGTAGGTTGGATCAATTCCCATGATTGTTGCATAGTACATGACACTGCTATATCCAAAACCTTTCCAAATACCTAGGAAAAGTAGGAGATATGGCCAGATACCTAAGTCAGCGTAGAAATTGATTTCCTTCATTCCGATAGACTCTAGGAAATGGTTGAACACCCCTTTATCAATGTTTAGGAAGGCATCTGTAAAGAAACTGATGATAACCCAAGACAAGAAGTAAGGGAACAACATGGAAGTTTGGAAGATCTTAACCATTCTCTTAGAACGGAGTTCACTGAGAATAATGGCAATCCCTACAGATACAATTAAACCAATAAAGATAAAGCCGAGATTGTAGAGGACAGTATTTCGTGTAATAATAAAGGCGTCTTTTGAACTAAATAAGAATCTGAAATTATCGAGTCCGACCCATTTACTATTCATGATACTATCTATGAAACCATTACTAGTCATGTGGTAGTCTTTGAAGGCAACCACGTTCCCAAATACTGGAATGTAGAAGAATAGAATCAACCAGAGTGCCCCTGGCAAAACCATCAAGAGAAAGATCCAGTTATCTCTCAAGGTTTTTGAAAACTTATTCATAATTTCCTCCCTTTTTTATTTTGATACCCATCTAAAAATTCCTTTTTAGACTTTTGATAACGATTACATTATTAGTATACTCCTATTTGAAGGTTAGGTTAAACTACTAATTATAGAAAAAACTCCACAAATTATTTTATGTGGAGTACTTTTGAAGAAAGGGATGTTTCACGAGAAACACTCTGCATAAGCCACAGTATTCTTGTTCTAAGTCGTGTAAATCGTTGAGGCTGTCGCGATGGTATGCCACTGGTTGGCTGTTGTAGCTGCGAAATCCTTATCTGCGTAGAAGTCAGTAAATGGCAGGATTTCCACTTCTAACTCGTCAATACGGTCAAGCTGACCTGCCAGATAAGCCTCAATACGACTTTCTGCTCGCTTGATGCGTTGCAAGAGTCCGCCCATACGGATGTCAACTGTATCCAAGCCAAAGACCTTGTTTTCTTTCAGCCATTGGTGGCTAAAGAGAGCATGGAAGTGTTCGATTTGGCTTCTGAGTTCTGGTAATTCTTGTCTTGCGATTTCTTGCAGATTGTCCTTATCATCCGTTTGGTAAGCCTGACGAATGCGTCGTCCCACATCCACTTTGCTACTTAAAATCTGGTTCAACTGGGCCTGAGTTTCAAAGAGGTAGGCATAGTTGCCAGCTTTTTCTTTAATGTTAGCAAGCGTCTCAGCAGCCTGAGCGAAGTGCGGTTTGTCCTGTTCAGGTGTCATGTGTCGGTCAAGGAGCGGACAGAGAATATCCTGATAAAAGACATAGCGGTTGGGATTGATGCCACTGAGATTGCCTGGTAGGTCTGGCAAGAGGTTGGCTAGGTCAATCTGCATGAAATCCTCAACTGATAAACCTGTATTGGTCTGGAAATGAGCAGACAAACGGTCTAGGTCATTGCGATAGCTGAGTTCTGCCCAGATTTGCAAACTTGGTAGGACAGAGAATTGGGCAGTTTCCCCACCATTGTCCCCCCAACCCGTTACAATGACTTCTTTTATCTCATTGGCACGGCAGGCTTTATTAGCCTCAATAGCTACTAGACGGCTGAAATGGTTGTTGGGTGTGAAACCAATCCACTTCCAAGCACCACCTGCAAAGGCAAGGTCATGACTAATCTTATGATGATTGCGGAAGTTGCGATTGTATTTTTCCTCGCTATCCTGATAATAGTCCCAGTAAACCAATGTCACACGGTCTTTGAGACGGTCTAGGTAGACACGCGTTTCCTCTGGGATTTCCACATCGCGGTCGTACTGCCCATCTGCTGACATAAGTTTAAAGAACATATCGCTCCACATCTGGCAGTGGAAACCATATTTGTCAGCAATATCCAGCACGCGCTCCAAGTGTTGGCACATGAGGAGACTACGATCCACAACACCGTTCAGAATCAAGTAGCGTCCCAAACCAACCAGGTGGGCTTCGTCCATCCCAATATTGACCTTGCGAGTTTGTAGTTTAGATAGAGTAGCAAACATGCCATCAATCAGGTTATAAACCTTTTCTTCGCCAATGAGGAGAATATCCTCTACATCACGGAGCTCCTGCACTTCTTTGACACCCCATTTGACAAAGGCTGACAAGTGGGCCAAGGTCTGGATACAAGGCACAAAGGTCATGTCAAACTGCTGGGCATAGGCTTCGATTTCCTGCAACTCCTCAGCCGAATAAGCCCCGCGGAAATAGCCAAAATAAGGTTGCCCTTCAATCTGGTAGGTGTCTTCCATGTAGAGTTCAAAGGTTGAATAGCCCATGAGAGCCAAGACCTCAATCATCTGCTTGGCAGAAGCCACATTCAGCACCGCATTTCGAGAACAGTCTGCCATGTAGGCTAAATCTTCATAAGCCGCCCGTTCCTCAATCTCTACTTTATCACCTTCTGCTAAAGCTGTTACCAACAAGGACAAGGCACGATAAAGTTGGTGAGATTTGCGATAAGTTAGTTGATAATGGCCACCCTCACCCTTGATAGAGATAGAGGCTTGGTCAGACTGAGCGACAGCTACTTCCACAGCTGGTAGAGAAATGTGCTTTTGAAGCAACTCTATAGCTTGATGTTGTTTACTGCTAATTCCGGTAAAATTTACCATTGGTTTTCCTCCTGTAACCAGTTGACAAGGGCACCATAGAGATTGGCATCTGCATGATAGGTGCAGGCTTGGATAAGAGGTGCGACCGTGTATTCTTCGTAGGTATCAAC
>ERZ1699229.51-NODE-51-length-11095-cov-2.256838_pt1 | contig 11095 bp, 7 predicted proteins | sample MGYA00581540_ERZ1699229 | MGnify/ENA primary metagenome ERZ1699229 (study PRJEB42319, sample SAMD00040307) | human oral metagenome | material: saliva | host: Homo sapiens | study: EMG produced TPA metagenomics assembly of PRJDB4115 data set (Metgenomic analysis of... | reverse complement strand
CGCTTCAGTGGATCAATCAAAAACGCCGCTTGCTCAACGTCCCAAACTTCGCGAAAACGCACCGCCACGCCATGATTATCCAGCACGTGATATAACCGTTTGACATCCGCCGCAATCACAGTTCCCTGCGCCAGTAATTGCCACATAGATTGACTAATTTCATCAATTTTCGCCGTCCACGCCGACTCAGAATTTGAGCTTATATAAATTACGTCAGACTCCGGCGAATCAATATATATTATATTTTCCGCCTCAAACATCGGCATATCGGGCAATTTTTCAATTCGCGGAATATCCAACTTCGGTTCTTCTTTTTTCTCATTTTCCGCCATTTGCATTGTTTTTGGCAATCGTCCAATCAGCGAATTAAACTCCAACTTCTGCAGAATTTCCGTTACTTGCGCAAAGTCGCAATCATTAACATCCGCCAGATCCCAGTCCAGTTCAATCGGCGCGTCCGTCCAAATTTCCGCCACTTGCTTGGTCAAATATGCCGACTCACGACCATTTTCCAACTTCGTTCGCAAAGCGCCTTTTTGCTCGTCCAGATGTTCATAAACTCCGTCCAGAGTTTCATATTCTTGCAATAATTTCACCTCCGTTTTTTCACCAATTCCCGGCACTCCCGGTAAATTATCACTAGAATCGCCCTTCAAAGCCTTCAGGTCTAAAAATTGCTCCGTCCGAATTCCATATTTTTCTTCAAAATATTCCGCCGTAAACTCCTCGATATTTCTCAAGCCATTTTTCATAGCGTAAACTTTGGTCATTGGTGATATCAATTGCAATGCGTCCAAATCCGACGTTATCAAGCACATTTCAATTCCGCGAGATTCCGCTTGCCTGGCAAACGCGCCCATAATATCGTCCGCCTCGTAATCATCAATTTCATAAAGCGGCCAACCAAATGCATCAAGCAACTCGTGTAAAATCGGAATTTGCTGGTAAAAGTCATCTGGCGCTGGCTTGCGACCAGCTTTATATTCTGGATACAATTCCCGCCGTTTGCGAATATTTGTGCCTCGTTTATCCCAAGCTACCGCCACGTAATCCGGCTCCAATTTCTTAATTAGCTCAATTGCCAAACTTACAAATCCATACACACCACCAGTCGGAGTTCCGTCAGCCATCGACAATCCCGGCATAGCATAATAACCTCGGTAAAACACCGACTTTCCATCAATAACCACTAGACGCTTCATACTTCTATTGTAGCATTTAAGCGGCTATCGTCAGAGAATTGATTATTGACGCCTCAGCAAGTTTCTTCTGGGCTCTTTCGTGCTTCTCGTACAACCTCTTGCGCTCCTCCAGATAGCTATAGCAATGAATATACTCAATTTCTCCATCGTCGTTAAAGAACACAGTTATAGTCTCATCTCTACCGTCATCTGGTCCAACAAAAAACTCATAAGAGGTTTTATGGTACCCAGGGTAGCGATCAACCTCAAGCTCTTTTATGAAAGCATATCTAAACTCATCTTCATCATTGAGTATCTTATATATTTGATATCGATCTTTCGGAATAGATGATGAAGCGGCAGGATTTTCCCAAATCATCCAAATCTGCCCATATTGATCCTCGATAGGCTCGCTAATAAGCCTCTGCCATTTCTCGCTATCATCCAGATTACGATCAAATTTTGACTCCAGCTCCTCAATTTGAACCATTATCTTATAGCTCTCTGCCAGATTTTCTGGACCCTTAATATCAAGATCAGAAGGAGAATTCTGAGGTAACTCTTCAGTATGTCCATGAAGTGTTTCCATAATATGTAACTTAAAGATACTCTCTATTTGGAAGAATGTCAACAAATTGTTAAAATTAGTACATGACACAACCACACGCAAAAATTATCGCCCTGGTTGGATTGGCGGGCAGCGGCAAAAGCTCAGCTGTCGAATATTTGACAGAAAAAGGATTTCCAAAAATTTACTTCGGTGGCGTTATTTATAAAGCCATGGACGAGGCTGGAATTGAAAAAACTTGGGACAATCAACAACAATTTCGCGAAGAAATTCGTCGCCGTGAAGGCAAAGATTTCGTAATCAAACGCGTCATAAAAAACATCCACGATTTAATAAACGCTGGGCAAAATAAAATCGTTTTGGACGGATTATACACTTGGAGTGAATATAAATTTCTTAAGCACGAATTCCCTGGACAAGTTGTCGTTATTGCTATTGTTACACCGAAATACCTCCGTTATCAACGAATGGCTAAACGCATAGAGCGCCCAATGCAACCACACGAAGTTGATCAGCGCGACTGGTCAGAAATCGAGAATTTGGAAAAAGGTGGACCAATTGCTATTGCTGATTATTTCATCATTAACGACGGCAGCCTCGAGCAATTACATCAAAAAATAGACGCCGCAACTCACGACGCCCATTTTTGTAAATCGCCCGAACAGTGTTAATTAGTCCAGATATTCGTAAAGTTTTTTCGCGTCTTTGTGCTTGCGAAGTTTTGCTAGTGCCTTAGCTTCAATCTGGCGGATTCGCTCACGTGTAACCGCAAATTCCTGACCAACTTCTTCCAAAGTGTGATTTTTCCCATTGTCCAAGCCAAAACGCATTCGAACAATTTTCTGCTCGCGATCACTCAAACTTGATAGAATTTCCTGAACTTGCTCTTTTAATAATTGATTTGAGGCGGAATCTTCCGGTGAAACAGTATCTTCGTCAACGATAAAATCTTGCAAAACTGAATCGTCATCTTCACCGTCACGACCAACACCGGCATCCAAAGAAGAAATGTCTTGCTTGATCTTAATGACATATTCAATTTTCTCTGGCTCCATGTCCAATTCTTTAGACAATTCTTCAATTGTCGGCTCACGGTTCAATTCCTGTGTCATTCGTCGCTGAGTACGCAGCAATTTATTGATCGTTTCCACCATGTGAACTGGAATCCGGATAGTACGGGCTTGGTCGGCGATGGCACGAGTAATAGCCTGACGAATCCACCAAGTTGCGTAAGTTGAGAACTTAAATCCTTTAGAATAGTCAAACTTGTCAACCGCCTTCATCAAGCCCATGTTCCCTTCTTGAATCAAGTCAAGGAACTGCATACCACGGCCGACATAGCGTTTAGCAATAGAAACAACCAAACGAAGGTTGGCTTCCGCAAGACGTTGTTTGGCTTCGATATCACCAGCTTCAACAGCTAGTGCTAATTCTTTTTCCTCTTCATTGGTCAAAAGAGGAACGACCCCGATTTCTTTCAAGTACATACGGACAGGGTCATTGACCTTAGCCGAAGTTGATCCAATCAAATCCTCATCGCTAAGTTCTGGTTCTTCTTCAGCACTAAGAACACGCGCACTTGGATTTCCTTCGTTATCTGTGATCGAAATTCCTGCATCTTGAATCCGTTGCAAGAGATCTTCAATCCCATCAGCGTCCAAGGTAAAGGGAACGACAAGACTAGCATTGATTTCATCATCTGTTGCTGTCCCTTTTTGCTTATGATTACGGATAAATTCTGCTACTTGTACGTCAAATGTTGTTACTTCTTTTTGTTTTGTTGCCATTATTACTCCATTCTTCTCTTTTGGGAAATTAAACGTTCCAATTCTTCTAGGGCTGTGTCTGTATCTCCTACATGGCTAGCTTCCTGCACCTTCTTTTTGATTCTCATATTGTCCTGATTCAAGAGAGCCTTGTTTCGAGTCATTTCTACTTCACTTAGTTCCTGCGGAGACATCTCAGCAGGTAAATCCTGAGCTAAAACTTGGTACCAAGCTCTTTCAACTTCCTCTGTCTGTTCTGCTAGAACTTCCGGAGGAAGATTTCCATACTGGCCAAGCAAGTCATATAAGACCTGAAATTCAGGTGTATCAAATGCAAAGTCTTCTCGCAAGCGATAATCGTTCAAAACAAGAGGGGATTCCATCATTCGATAAAGTAGATGGGCTTCTGCCCTCATAATAGCCGATAACTGCTTGGTGACAGGCATAGTGATTGGCGTCGGTCTGGAAATTCCTTCCATGCGATTCTGCCTTTGCGCCTGACGACTCTCATTAACAATCTGCTCAATCTGGGCATAATCAAAGGATGCCAGACTGTCAGCTAAAATATGAATATAGCTGTTTTGAGCAGTGATGGACTTTTCTTGAACAATCAAGGGAGCTATTTTTTCAATAAACTCAATCTGAGCCTGCAGATTTTCACTGTTTTCAGGCTTGTACTGGTGAATGTAGAACTCAATCGGACTAATACGAGTTTTCGTTAATAGATAGGCCAAGTCTTCTGGTCCATTTTTTTGTAGATACTCATCTGGATCCAAGTTATCAGGCATGCTGACGATTTGCACAGGCATATCACCAATTTCGTCCAGCGCTTTCAAAGTCGCGGCTTGCCCAGCCTTATCGCCATCGTAAACAAGAACCAACTTCTTGGTTAACCTTTTCAGATGCTCAACATGCTCACGACTTAAGGCCGTTCCCATAGACGCTACAGCGTTTTCGATTCCAGCCCGATAGGCTGCAATGACATCCATGAACCCTTCCATCAGGTAAATCTCACTGGTTTTACCAGAAGATTTTTTTGCCCTATCCATATGATATAATTCGTAACTTTTGTTAAAAATTGCAGTCGATCGGCTATTTTTATACTTAGAAGTTTGTGAATCCGTTTTCTGCCAGATACGACCTGAGAAGGCAATGACCTTTCCCTGGTCATTTGTCAGGGGAAACATAATGCGATTGTGAAAGGTGTCTACAAATTGATTAGCATCTGAGAGATAAAACAGTCCTGAATCCAGTAAATCCTCTTCACGATACTGATCAGACAAACGTTGATAGAGATAGTTTCGTTCTGGAGGTGCTAAACCAATCCGAAAATGCTTGAGCACTTCATCTGTCAAACCACGCTGATAAAGGTAGTTTCTAGCCTCTTCCCCCATGGTCGTTGTCATGAGAATAGCATGATAAAATTTAGCCGCATCTTCGTGCATATCATAAAGATCTTGGTGGGGTGAAGCTGATTTCTGTTCACTATAAAGCGGTTTTTCAACCTCAATCCCCACACGCTGACCTAAGATTTGGACAGCCTCCATAAAGGGAACCCCTTGGTACTCTTCGATAAACTTAAAGACATCACCCGAGCGACCACAACCAAAACAGTGATAAAACTGCTTATCCTCTACAACGTTGAAAGAAGGTGTTTTTTCACCATGAAAAGGACAGAGCCCTAGATAGTTCCGTCCTGCCTTTTGTAAAGAAATCACATCTCCTATGACTTCCACAATGTTGGCATTGTTTTTGATTTCTTCAATGACTTGTTTGTCAACCATACACAATACCTCCATTTTATCATAGTTTTACGTAAACTAGTATAGCTTATTTCTGAAAAAAAGTAAACCATTTCATACGCTTTCCGTAATTATCTTTGCCTTATTTTTCTAGATAGAAAAGAAAGTTAAAGAAAGTTAAAGAAAGTTAAAGAAAGTTAAAAAAACTCAGAAACACTTTAACGCTTCTAAGTTTTTCTTCTCTATTTTTTGATGAAAATAAAGTTTATCTATTCAAATAATTGATAGTAGTCTGAGATTTTCATTTTTGCTTTTTCTTCTTGGTTTAAATCTTGGATAATCCGTCCTTCTTTCATGACAATCAAGCGATTGCCATATTTGAGAGCATCTTCCATATGGTGGGTAATCATAAGAGCTGTCAACTGGTCTTTCTTGACAAATTCGTCTGTCAATTCCATCAAGGCCACACTGGTCTTTGGATCAAGGGCCGCAGTATGCTCGTCTAACAAGAGTAATTCAGGCCGCTTCAAGGTTGCCATCAAGAGACTCAAGGCCTGTCTTTGCCCACCTGATAAGAACTCAATTGGCGTATTCAAGTGTTTCTCAAGACCATTTCCTACTTTTTCAATGATAGCCTGAAATTCATCCTTATAGCTAGTCAAGCGTCGTGGTAACAATCCACGCTTTTCACCACGAAACTTGGCAATTAAAAGATTTTCAGCAACCGTCATACGAGGAGCTGTTCCCATCTTGGGATCTTGGAAAACACGAGACAAGTACTTGGCACGCTTCTCTGGTGAAAACTTGGTAACATCTTCACCCAAGATACGAATAGTTCCACTGGTTAATGACAAGGTTCCTGCAATAGTGTTAAAGAGAGTTGATTTCCCAGCACCATTTCCACCTAAAATCGTGATAAAGTCCTGTTCAAAAATTTCTAAGGAAACATCATTTAAAATAATCTTTTCTTCATCAAAGCCATTTTTAACGATTTTGGTTGCATTTTTTAATTCTACAATTGCTGTCATTTGCTTAATTTGGCTCCTTTCAAGATTGTTTGCTTAAATGTTGGAATCATGAGGCAGACTGCTAAAATCACGGCGCTGTACAAACGAAGGTAACTTGTATTAAAGCCAAGAGCGATAACCGCCCACACTAAGAATTGATAAGCGATAGAACCTACAACGATGGTAACCAGACGTTCTGCCAAGCTCAAACTCTTGAAGATAACTTCTCCAATAATCAAACTTGCAAGACCTACAACGATAACCCCGATTCCTCGAGATACATCAGCATAACCTTCTTGCTGGGCAATGAGAGCACCTGCAAGAGCAATCACACCATTTGATAAGACCAATCCCATGAGCTCCATGCGTCCAGTATGAATCCCGAAACTTCTAGCCATATCAGGATTGTCACCTGTAGCAATATAGGCTTGTCCGAGTTTGGTATCCAAGAAAAAGAGCATGAGAGCAATAACAAGACTTACAAAGATAAGACCTGTCAAGAGTTGGTTCAAATCTGAATCAAAAGGCAAAACATCCTGAATTTGCTTGGTTCCAAGCAGTCCTAAATTTGCACGTCCCATAATCAAGAGCATGATAGAGTGACAGGAAGTCATCACCAAAATCCCTGAGAGCAAGGTTGGGATCTTCCCTTTTGTATAAAGAAGTCCAGCTGCCATTCCAGCCAAACAACCGGCTCCAACAGCAACAAGTGTCGCTAAAAAGGGGTTTACGCCTTTGGTTATCAGAGTGACAGCAACAGCTCCCCCAAGAGGGAAGGAACCTTCTGTCGTCATATCTGGAAAGTTCAAAATCCTAAATGTCATAAAGATTCCCAGACCTAAAATAGCCCAGACAAATCCTTGAGAAATAATAGATAATATCATCTGTTTCTTAACCTTTTCTATATGCTTTCTATTGTAAAAAATTGGAGGAGATGTCCCCAACTCCTCCATTACAGATTATTCGATCACTTGTCCTGCTTCTTTTAGAACAGATTCAGGAATCGTAATACCTAGCTCTTGTGCCAATTTTTTGTTAATTACTGACTTACCAGTTGAAAAGACATTGACTGGAGTATCAGCCGGTTTTGCACCTTTCAAGACTTGCGCAATCATTTTACCTGTTGCCACACCAAGGTCATGTTGGTCAACTACAACTGATGCCAAACCACCTATTTCTACCATGGCAGTAGCACTTGGATAAATTGGCTTCTTAGAACTTTGATTACTAGAGACAACCGTTGGAAATCCCGATGCAATGGTGTTATCAATTGGAACCCAGATAGCATCGACCTTGCTAGTCATAACGTTAACTGTTGAAGCAATTTCATTTGTTGAAGGAACTGCAAATGTTTCCACTGTCAAACCTGCTTTTTCAGCATAAGCCTTAAATTCTTCGACCTGTGTTTTTGAATTGTCTTCGCTACTTGAGTAAAGAGCTCCGATTGTTTTCACATTTGGTGTTAGAGCCTTGATGAGTTCAACTTGTTGTTGAGCTGGATTGTGGTCAGATACCCCTGTAATGTTGCCACCTGGTTTTTTCAAATCTTTAACCAAGTTAGCACCAATTGGGTCTGTAATAGCAGCCATGATAACTGGTAGGTCTTTTGTTGCACTAGCCAAACCTTGAGCAGCTGGTGTTGCAATACCAACCACAAGGTCATTGCCATTTGCAACCAATTGTTTACTCATTGTCGCAACCTTACTTTGGTCACCTTCTGAGTTCATAAAATCGATTTTAACTTGGTCATCTTTATAACCTTCTTCTGAAAGTCCATCTTGAATTCCTTTATAAATCAAGTCAAGAGATGGATGGCTGACAAACTGAAGGACACCAACTTTGGCAACTTTTTTCTCATTCTTAGCTTCTGGTTTATTCATTGAAGAGTAAATCAAACTTCCTGCTACTAAGACTGCTAATGCAGCGATAATTCCAATTAAACGTTTATTTTTCATTCTATTTCTCCTTTTTATTTCTTTAAAATACTTCACTTATCTAATACTCTTCGAAAATCTCTTCAAACCACGTCAGCGTCGCCTTACCGTAGATATGGTTACTGACTTCGTCAGTTCTATCCACAACCTCAAAGCAGTGCTTTGAGCAACCTGCGGCTAGCTTCCTAGTTTGCTTTTTGATTTTCATTGAGTATAAACAAGCGACGCCATCGTTTTCTTTCCATACAAACCTCCTATAAAAAAGTCCTCACACAAAAAACTTGTGTGAGGACGTCGATGCGCGGTACCACCTCAATTATAGGGAATTTCCCTATCGCTCTGTCTCGCAATAACGAGATGCACTGTAAGGTGTGCTCACCGAATTTTTATGATTTCAAATTCTTAATAACATTCAGCCCAATTTTCATCATCATCACTTATCTGTTTTCAGCTACCACAGACTCTCTAAAAAGTTTGAATGATTACTTTTCTGAATGTTTAAATTATATCATTTTTCAACTACTTGTCAAGACTCTTTTAGTATTTTTTTGAAATATTCAAAAACTTCCCCTATAGAACAGAGGAAGTTTGAAAGGTATCAACCCGAATTACGCAATCCTGTCGCAATTCCGTTGATGGTTGTATGAATTAATTTTTCTTGATCGCTTGATAATTCTCCTCGGCGTTGACGTTTAATCAACTCCAACTGGATATAGTTAAGGATATTAAAGTAAGGCATACGGTAATCCAAACTTGCTTTTAGATATGGATTTTCAGCCAAAAGTTCATCATAACCTTCGATAGCCAAGATGACTTCCTTGGTAACTTGCCATTCATTTAGAATAGTCTCATAGATTGCTTTTACTTGATCATCTTCACAAAGTTTGGCATATTCAAAAGCAATATTCATATTTGATTTTGACAAGACCATGTCGACATTTGAAAGAAGCGATTGGAAGAAAGGCCAATTTTGGTACATATCTCGTAGGATAGCGATATTCTCTGGATTCTTATCGATAAATTCTTTGAAGCTTGAACCAACTCCATACCAGCCAGGGAACATGACACGGCTTTGTGACCATGAGAATACCCAAGGGATAGCTCGCAAACCACCGATTTCAGTAATCGTCTTACGAGCGGCTGGACGAGAACCAATGTTAAAGCTTGAAATAGCCTTGATTGGACTTGACTCGAAGAAATAATCATAGAAATGATCATTACCAAAGACCAAATCACGGTAGATATCGTAACTACGGTCCACTACTTGATCCATAATGGCTTCATAACGATTGGATGTATTGGTGTCGCTCTTCTTCTGCGTAATCATACGGTTAATAGCTGCTGAAACCAACATTTCAAGGTTATAGTAGGCAGCATCTTTGTTACCGTATTTATTCCCAATTACTTCACCCTGCTCCGTCAAGCGGATACGATCCTTGATAGACTTGAGCGGTTGAGATGTGATGGCTTCATAAGTTGGTCCACCACCCCGACCAACAGTACCACCACGGCCATGGAAGAAAGTAACCTTAACGCCAAATTCATCTCCAATAGCAGTCAATTGTTGTTGAGCCTTGTAGAGGGTCCAACATGATGATAAGTAACCACCATCTTTATTACTGTCAGAGTAACCAAGCATGATTTCTTGGTAATTATTACGTGAAGCAATCCACTTCTTAGCTAGAGCAAGAGAAAGGTATTCTCTCATGGTTTCTTCTGAGTGGTCCAAGTCCTCGATTGTTTCAAAGAGAGGAACAATTTGGACACGGGCTCTTTCTTTATCAACTAACCCTACTTCTTTTAGCAAGATAGCCAATTCTAGCATATCAGATACGCTAGTTGCATGTGAAATAATGGTCTGACGAATAACATCATCACCCAACTTATCTTTCAACTTACGAGCAGCTTTAAAGATGGCCAATTCTTTTTCAAGTAACTCTGATTTTTCAACATGAGTGGCAGAAAGAATACGTGGATCTTCTTCTAATTCTTTCAAAAGAAGCTGGCATTTTTCTTCTTCACTTAGTTCGCTATAATGAGAATGAATACCTGCTGATTTCAAGAGTTCGGCTACACAGGCCTCATGAACACTAGAATCTTGACGCATGTCGATGGAGGCCAAATAGAAACCAAAAATTTCAACTGCCTGAATCAGCTCAACAAAATCACCAGAAATTAGTGCTTCTCCCTTGTTTTCCAAGAGGGAATCACGGATGGTAATTAAATCTTTATAAAAATCATTAGCTGTTTCATAGCGAGCCCCAACTTCCTTATCTTCAATGAGATAAGCTTTTGTCGCTTGGATTTTTGATTGAATATCAAACAAGGCACGACGATAAAGCTCTTTTTCACGATAAATCGAGTTATCCTTGGATTGGCGAGCCATTTCTCTGACTTGCTTGCTGACATTGACAATACTAGTTGAGAGGGAGAATTCACGATAGAGCTGGTAAATCTTTTCATCATAGTAGTTCATGATGACTTCACACTGAGTCATAGCAGATTGTTTCAAGGTATCTGCTGTAACAAAAGGATTGCCATCGCGGTCTCCACCAATCCACATACCCATGGTAATTGGTTTAGGATGTTTCAACTCCAAGCCATGTTTTTTAGCCAGGCGCTTGTACTCAGCAGTCAAATGAGGAACAGCTTTCAGGAATGAACTATTGTAGTATTCCATAACATTCGTGATTTCATTGGTAACTTTCAATTTCTTTTCACGAATCATGTCTGTCTGCATGATAATCTCAATGTAACGACGGAGATCATTATGCCATTTTTCCTTATTAATCAAGCCTAATTTCACATCACGGTACTTACGCAAGAGGGTGTGGATATGGTTGGTCAAATCCAACATACTCTTACGTTGCACTTGCGTTGGATGGGCTGTCAAAACA
>ERZ1699229.43-NODE-43-length-11535-cov-2.571616_pt1 | contig 11535 bp, 8 predicted proteins | sample MGYA00581540_ERZ1699229 | MGnify/ENA primary metagenome ERZ1699229 (study PRJEB42319, sample SAMD00040307) | human oral metagenome | material: saliva | host: Homo sapiens | study: EMG produced TPA metagenomics assembly of PRJDB4115 data set (Metgenomic analysis of... | reverse complement strand
TTGATTCGTTTGCACCAATTCCACAAGGTTGAAATGGTTAAATTTGCTAAACCAGAAGAATCTTATGAAGAATTGGAAAAAATGACAGCTAACGCTGAAAATATCCTTCAAAAACTTAACCTTCCATACCGTGTCGTTGCTCTCTCTACTGGAGATATGGGCTTCTCAGCTGCGAAGACTTACGACTTGGAAGTTTGGATTCCAGCACAAAATACCTACCGTGAAATCTCAAGCTGTTCAAACACAGAAGATTTCCAAGCCCGTCGTGCCCAAATCCGTTACCGTGATGAAGCAGATGGCAAGGTAAAATTGCTCCACACCTTAAACGGTTCTGGACTTGCAGTTGGACGTACAGTGGCTGCTATTCTTGAAAACTACCAAAATGAAGATGGTTCTGTGACCATCCCAGAAGCACTTCGTCCATACATGGGTGGAGCTGAGGTCATCAAACCATAAAAAATAAGGTTTAGCTATTTCTAGCTAGACCTTTTTTCGTAACCAAATTAAATAAGCACCTAATACAAAGAATAAAATAGTTAGGCATATAATAGTTTCAGCCAAGACCAGATAATCCAGAAATGGAAGTTTCAAGATTCCCTGAGCCATCTTGAGCGAGGTAGCTGTGATAATGGTTGGGAAAGTGAGGGCTGAGAAAGCTGGTTGAAAACCTTGTTTTAAAATATTAGGCAGGCGAGTCAAAACAAAGAAAAAGAAGGATTGGGAAGCCAAAATCATGGCAATCAAGAGCCAAGTCGGTAGGCTAGCTCCTCCAACCCGAACCAGAGAAGCCAAGAGTAGAGAAAAAGGAGCACAGTAAATCCCTTCTTGTCCAAGCATGGCTAGTGGGAGTGGATGTTTCTTTAAATCGCTATAAATAAGGGGATAGAGATAGAAGGTTAGGAGAAAACCAAAACTCAAGGTCGCATAGGCAATTTCGATGATGCCTACGAGAGGATAGGTCAAGGTTGCCACTGCTATTCCCACATAAAGTACCGTCCAGCTTGGAGTAGCATTGACTCTCTTGCCTGGATAGGCAAATTTGATGGTAAAACCAGCAATCAAGGCCAAATCCAAGAGAAATGAAAACCACCAGAGTCCTTGCGCTACCAAAGGAAGATGAGGGAAGACGCGAAAGACATAAGTCGATAAAATCATCCCAGCCATGGGAAAGGTGGCCATTCCTGATAAAAGAGGGGGCTTGGTCAACTCTTGCTTGGTTTCCTTCCAATTAAAGAGATGCAAAAGCAGAAAGTAAATCCACAAAATCAAACCTGTCAGACTCAACAGATGGGACAGAATCGGCAACGTATCTAAAACGAGATTTCCAGCTCCTGCTAAACCTAGCAAACAACCAGAAAATACCAAGGGGAGTTTTTTCATCCTAACCTCCAATAATCATGTTAGTTTCAGTATAGCATAAAAGCGCTTAAATGAGGGGATAAAAAATGAAGTCCGATTATTTCAGACTTCATTTTACTCAGATAAGGATTAAGCATAAGGTTGCAATTCTGGGTTAATTGGTGTATTGGCTAGATTGTTGGCATAGTTACAGAGGCTTGCTAGGCTGACACCAAGAACCACATCCAAGGCATTTTGTTGGGTGTAGCCAGCTTCTAGAAACTCAGCCAAGGCTTCATCTCCCACACGTCCCTTGGTATTGATAACGGTAAACTTAGCTAGGGTGTCCAATTTAGGATCTGTTTCAATTGGAGTACGATTGCGAAGGGCTTGCAGAAGGTCATCATTCATCTGGATTTGTTTAATTGAAAAGGCTGTGTGACCTGCGACGCAGAAGGCACAACCATTGGTCACAGCTGCCGTGATTTGCACTACTTCGCGCTCAACAGGTGTCAGGCTGTTGCGACGGTTGATAGCTCCGACAGTACGATAAGCCTCTAAAGCAGTCGGTGCATTAGCCAAGAGTCCGATTAGATTTGGAATAAAGCCATTGTTGTCTTTTTCTACTGTTTCAAGAACTTCTTTCACTTCTGCTGGTGCTGATTCTACTGTATGGATTGTAAATGTTGTCATCATAAAACCTCTTTTCATTTTGTTGAAACCTAGTCTATCACAGATTCTATACCGTGTATAATATATATTTTAAATTGCACTGATAGAAATTTTTTATGAAAGCAAAAAATCACACGCAATGTGTGATTCCATTATTTATTAAAATACTTTTTAGTTTCAGCAATAACAACTGGTGATAAAACTAAGAGGGCAATCAAGTTTGGCAGAGCCATCAAAGCGTTGACAATATCAGCAATAATCCAAACCATATCCAACTCGATAAATCCTCCCAGCAAGACCATGAGCACAAAAATCACACGGTAGAGCCAGATAAAACGAACACCAAAGAGGAACTCGAAACAGCGTTCTCCATAGTAGTTCCAACCTAGAATCGTTGTAAAGGCAAAGAGTACAAGGAAAATGGTCAAGAGGGCAGGCCCAAAGTGTGAAAAGACTGTTGAGAAGGCTGACTGAGTCAAAGCCACTCCATTCAAGTCACTATTCCATACTCCAGTTACCAAGATGGTCAAACCAGTCAGAGTACAAATGATGAGGGTATCAATAAAGGTTCCTGTCATGGAAATCAAACCTTGCTCTACTGGTTCATTTGTCTTAGCTGCAGCAGCTGCAATGGGAGCAGAACCTAGACCAGATTCGTTTGAAAAGACACCACGCGCCACACCATTTTGGATAGCCATCCGAATGCTAGCACCAGCAAATCCACCTACCGCAGCAACAGGACTAAAAGCTGATGTCAAGATTAAAGCGACTGTGGCAGGGAGTTTTCCAATATTGAAAAAAATAACTGTAAGTGTTCCCAAAATATAGATGATAGCCATAAAAGGAACAACAGCTGTCGAAACCTTTGAAATAGACTTGAGTCCTCCAAAAACGGCAATCGCTACTAAGACAGACAAAACGAGAGCCGTGATAGCTGGCGAAATAGTCGTTGTATTTTGGATAGATTCTGTAATCGAGTTGACTTGGGTGAAGGTTCCGATTCCCAACAAAGCTACTAAGACACCTGCGATAGCAAAAAAGATGGCAAGTGGTCTCCACTTTTCTCCCATACCCAAAAGTATATAGTGCATGGGACCTCCTGCAACAGCACCGTTATCGTCTTTAGTCCTGTATTTGATAGCCAAGAGTCCTTCCGCATACTTGGTAGCCATTCCAAAGAAAGCCGCCATCCACATCCAAAAGAGAGCTCCTGGTCCACCAACCTTGATAGCCGTTGCCACCCCGATAATATTTCCCGTACCAACTGTGGCTGCTAGAGCTGTACATAGTGCCGCAAAACTGGATACATCCCCATGCCCCTTGTCCTTGGTAAAAATAAGCTGGAAGGCTTTGGACAGACGCAAAACTTGCAAGAGTCCTAGACGAGCAGTGAGGTAAATCCCTGTTCCGACCAATAAAATCAAGAGGGGAGGTCCCCAAGCAAAAGCATCAATTGATTTAAGCAATTCTAACATTTCCTTCTCCTATCTTTTCAACCCCAAAAGAAAGAGCACATGCAAGATACATGTACTCTGGAATGCTTAGATAAATGCTAAAAAGCGGTCTATCCTAGCTCTGTCCTTTTACCTGAGAGTTTGAGCAGTTACCTGCCTTGCCCCTTCGGTGCCTTTACGGTCTCTCCAGAGTTCCGTCCATTTACAGTCATGGAAAATCAAACGATTCGCCACTTCTATTAAACTTCATTCGGTGTTGGTATTTAATTGATTCTTATTTTACAAAAAATGTTGGTTTTTGTCAATGTGTTTATTAGTAAAACTTAATTCAACAGTTTTTACTTTATGAATTCCGAAATACTTCTATCCTTTAAAGGTCACAATAGTTGCACCACTGCCTCCAGCATTTTGTGGGGCATAGCCGAAACTCTTGACATGTTTGTTTCTTTGTAGGTATTTGGTGACACCTTCACGGATGACACCTGTTCCGATACCATGGATGATATCGACTTGGGCCATATTGTTAAGCAGGGCTTGGTCAATAAAGGCATCTAGCTCATTCATGGCTTCTTCATAACGCTTGCCTCGAAGGTCCAGTCTTGCTTGTGGTCCTCGACCAGAAGTTCGTTTCACGACATTGACTTGTTTCTTCTTAACTTGCTTTTCTTGCTGGGCTTGAACAAGGTCAAACTCTTTCTCTTCCAAGGTCATCTTAATCAAGCCAACTTGGGCTTCCCAGCGGCCATCCTTGAGTTGACTGGTCAAGGTACCACGCTGTCCATAACTGAGAACCACGATATCATCTCCCACCTTTGGAGCTCGTTTTTTCTTGGCCTTTTGAAGGACCTTGTTTTTAGACAAGTCCACTTTTTCAGGAGCCAATTTTTTCAATTTTGCCTTGGCTTCAATAATTTCGTGGGGCTTGAGTTGAGATTTACTGTGGAGATTTTTAAGAATCTGGTCACTTTCACTTAGGGCCATATCCACAATCTCAGCAGCTTGTTCACGCGCTTTATTGAGCTCCGTTTCCTTTTCACGATTGAGCTCGTTGTAAAGTTTTTTTAGAGCACGGTTCATCTTGAGATTTTCTTGCTCCACCTCACGGATATTGTCCAAGCGTTTGCGGCTCTCTAGCGTCTGCTCTTCCAGCTGCTCAATAATCCGATTGACATCATTGTCCTGATTGACCTGCTGGCTGGCATCTCCTACGATAACTTCAGATAGACCTAGACGTTTAGCAATTTCAAAGGCATTGCTTCGGCCAGGCACACCCTGCATAAAGCGATAGGTTGGACGAAGAGTTGCAGTATCAAACTCCATGCTGGCATTTTGCACAAAGGCTGTCTCAATACCGTAGGCCTTGAGTTCCGGATAGTGGGTGGTTGCCATGGTCTTGACTTGACGCAGACGAAGGTCCTCCAGAATAGCCATAGCGAGGGCGGCTCCCTCTTGAGGGTCGGTACCAGCCCCCAACTCATCCAAGAGTAAAAGTGAATGTTGGTTGACCTTGCCAAGAATATCCACAATATTGGTCATGTGGCTAGAGAAGGTAGACAAGCTCTGCTCAATAGATTGCTCATCGCCAATATCAGCAAAGATTTCTTCAAAAATACCAACACGGCTTCCCTTGTCTGCCAAAATCGGCAAACCAGATTGGGCCATAACCTGCGTCAAGCCCAGAGTTTTAAGCATGATGGTCTTCCCACCTGTATTGGGACCTGTAATGACAATGGCTGTTAAATCTTGACCAAAATGGACATCATTTGCGACGGCATTTTTGACCAGAGGATGACAGACATGGAGCAGTTGAATTTCTTGATTTTCTGACAGCTGAGGTACGACTGCTTGTCTTTCTTGGATAAAGCGTACCTTGGCACGAATCAAGTCTAAATGGCCAATAATCCAAGCATCATTGGCAATCTCAGCCGCATGAGGGCGGACACGCTCCGAGATTTCTTGGAGAATACGAAGCATTTCATAGCGCTCATCTGCTCGCAGACTAGCAATATCTTCGCTCAGTTTGACCACCTCACGGGGTTCGATATAGACGGTATTTCCACTAGCAGAAATATCATGAACAACACCTGCGATCTTATTGCGGTAGGTGTTTTTGACTGGTAAAACCTGACGGCCGTTTATGCTGGCAACGATTCCTCCCGTCAACATCTGCGCTTTTTGCTTGAGCAGGCCCTGTAAAACATCGCGTACCTGACTCTCGCTATCATGGATTTTTCGACGGATGCGCGCTAATTCTTCACTGGCAAAATTTTCAATGAAACCTGCATCATTAAAGGCCTGGAGATTTCCTTGTAATTGCGGAAAATCATGTAATTTCTCAAACCAAATGGCTAATTCTTCCAAGCTGACATTTTCCAGATTGGCATAAAAACTTTGCAGTTCTCGGCTAGAAAGAAGCACGCGCTTCAAGAGTAGGAACTCCTCGATATTGAGGTCCGCTCCCATCTCCAATCGCTTGCAGACTCCTGCAATTTCCTTAGTTGCGAGAATGGTAAAATGCGGTTGCTCAACAAATAGAGCTTGCATTTCCTTCATCTCAGCAAAAGCCTGTTTGATTTTATCTGCTTTGGCAGTCGGAGCCAGCTGTCTCAATTGCTCCAAGCCCTGCTCGGTCAACAAATGAGGTTCAAACAAGGCCTTAACCTTATTGAACTCTAATGTTTCTAATATTTTCTTGTTCATCTTTATTTCCTTGTCTTTGAATGTCTAGGTGTGGTAGCTTTTTACATTCTGATAGATTCGAGTCAATCTGTAAACAAAGGGCTAGGAAAATTCCTGCCCTTTTTATCCGATTAAATTTGTCACCCAGATTTGTTTGAGCCAACTGGTTGTTACTGGTATGCTTTGGATGATGTGTTTTGCGACGATACTCTTTTCAAGAGGATTTTGTATAGCTGCCATGGGAATTGTCGCCAAGATGGTCAAGGCCATTTGCAAGACAAATAAGGTCACCAACATGGACAAGATACCTGCTGAAACTTGGAACAACTTGCCACCCAGCTTTTTACTAGGAAGTAAGTGTAACAAGAGACCAAGCAAACGACCGATGCTATAGACAATCCCAAATACAAGCAAGTAGCCGATACCAGCGTAAAAGACCTTATCCAACTGAAAGAGTTGATCCGATGGGAAAAAGAAAGTTCCCTGACCTTCCTGCGGATTTGCATAAGGAAGCAATAAATGGAATTGTTCTCCCAGCCCCTTATAAAACTGACCAGCCATAAAAGCCGATGCCAGAGCTGAAATCAGGTAATAAACCTGTAAGAGCAGGCCTCTCCGATAGCCGATATAAAATCCCCAAGCCAAGACCAATAGAAGAAGGAGTGAAATCATAAGGAATCCTCAATCTTGCTCTGTTCTTGCTTGCAAGTCACAAGCTTGTGACGGAGTTCTTCTAACTCTTGCTCCTTATCGTCAAATTCAATCTCACGGCTGAGTTGAGTTGACAAACAGTTGACTGCCAACAAAAGAGCGATGGTTTCATCGTCTGCGCTAGACATTTGTTCTTTAATTGCTTGGTATTTTTCTGTCGCAACCTTAGCGATTTCCTCCATAAAAAGATTATCATGCTCGCTTGTCAAGGTTAATGATTTTTTCCCGAATGTAAATTTGAATCGATTTAGATTTGCCATAAAATTCACCTCACGATATTATACCAAAATTCGCTAATTTTGTCAGTTTTTACAAATTTGCCTGCTTTTATGGTACAATAGAAACTATGGCAAGTATAACACTCACACCAAGCGAAAAGGAGATTCAGGCTTTTCTTGAACACTATCAAACCAGTCTGGCTCCCAGCAAGAATCCCTATATCCGCTACTTTTTGAGACTACCTCAAGCAACGGTTTCTATCTATACTTCTGGAAAGGTCTTGCTTCAGGGTGAAGGAGCTGAGAAATATGCTAGTTTCTTTGGCTATCAAGTTGTAGAGGAAACCAGCGGACAAAATCTCCCTTTGATTGGGACAGATGAGGTAGGGAATGGTTCCTACTTTGGTGGGCTTGCAGTTGTGGCTTCCTTTGTCACACCTGACCAGCATGACTTCTTGCGAAAACTCGGTGTGGGAGATTCTAAAACTCTGACCGACCAAAAGATTCGTCAGATTGCCCCTATTCTCAAGGAAAAAATCCAGCACCAGGCACTGCTTCTCTCACCAAGCAAGTACAATGAGGTCATCGGAGACCGCTACAACGCTGTTTCGGTTAAGGTCGCTCTCCATAATCAGGCTATCTATCTCCTCCTTCAAAAAGGGGCTCAGCCTGAGAAAATTGTGATTGATGCCTTTACCAGTGCTAAAAATTATGACAAGTACTTGGCACAAGAGGCCAATCGTTTCAGCAATCCTATCAGCTTAGAAGAAAAGGCTGAGGGCAAATACTTGGCTGTCGCAGTTTCTTCTATCATTGCGCGTGATCTCTTTCTGGAAAATCTTGAAAATCTAGGACGAGAGCTGGGCTATCAACTTCCAAGTGGAGCTGGAACGGCTTCTGATAAGGTGGCTAGCCAGATTTTGCAAGCCTATGGTATGCAGGGACTCAACTTCTGCGCCAAACTGCACTTTAAAAACACTGAAAAAGCGAAAAAACGCTTAGAAAGGTAAGTTATGAATTCATTTAAAAATTTCTTAAAAGAGTGGGGATTGTTCCTCCTAATTCTGTCATTACTAGCTTTAAGCCGTATCTTTTTTTGGAGTAATGTCCGCGTAGAAGGACATTCCATGGATCCGACTCTAGCGGATGGCGAAATTCTCTTTGTTGTTAAGCACCTTCCTATTGACCGTTTTGATATCGTGGTGGCCCATGAGGAAGATGGCAATAAGGACATCGTTAAGCGCGTGATCGGAATGCCTGGCGACACCATCCGTTACGAAAACGATAAACTTTACATCAATGACAAAGAGACGGACGAACCTTATCTAGCTGACTACATCAAACGTTTCAAGAATGACAAACTCCAAAGCACCTATTCAGGCAAGGGTTTTGAAGGAAATAAAGGAACTTTCTTTAGAAGTATTGCTGAAAAAGCCCAAGCCTTCACAGTTGATGTCAACTACAACACCAACTTTAGCTTTACTGTCCCAGAAGGAGAATACCTTCTCCTCGGAGACGACCGCTTGGTTTCGAGCGACAGCCGCCACGTAGGTACCTTCAAAGCAAAAGATATCACAGGAGAAGCTAAATTCCGCTTCTGGCCAATCACCCGTATCGGAACATTTTAAGAAATCGAAGAGGCCGAGAATCAGCAATCTCAGCCTCTTCTTCTATCGTGATAATATGATTATTCACTATCCAGTTTGATTAAGATAGAAACAAAGTTATACTCAATGAAAATCAAAGAGCAAACTAGGAAGCTAGCTGCAGGCTGCACAAAATACTGTTTTGAGGTTACAGATGGAAGCTGACGTGGTTTGAAGATATTTTCGAAGAGTATAAAATAAAAACAATCCCAACTCTCACCTATTCATACAAAGGAATTTTATGGAAGTTTATTTTTCAGGAACCATTGAACGAATTATTTTTGAAAATCCCAGCAATTTTTATCGCATCCTCCTCCTAGAAATCGAAGATACGGACGCAGAGGATTTTGATGACTTTGAAATCATTGTCACGGGCACTATGGCTGACGTGATTGAGGGAGAAGACTATACTTTTTGGGGGCAAATTGTCCAGCACTCCAAGTATGGGGAGCAACTGCAAATCAGCCGGTATGAACGCTCAAAACCAACTAGCAAGGGATTGGTTAAGTACTTTTCAAGTAGCCATTTCAAGGGAATTGGTCTCAAGACAGCTCAGAAAATAGTGGACACCTATGGCGAAAATACCATTGACGAAATTCTGCAACACCCAGAAAAGCTAGAAGGTATCTCAGGACTCTCTGCCAAAAATCGCGAGGCATTCGTCTCTACTCTCCGCCTCAACTACGGAACCGAGATGGTTTTGGCCAAACTTGCCAACTACGGCATTCCCAATAAATTAGCCTTTCAGATTCAAGACTTTTACAAGGAAGAAACTCTTGATGTGGTTGAAAATTATCCCTACCAACTGGTTGAGGATATCAAGGGTTTGGGCTTTACCATTGCTGACCAATTAGCGGAAGAACTAGGCATCGAAAGTCAGGCTCCTGAACGTTTCCGCGCCGGTCTAGTTCACAGTCTTTTTCAGGCCTGTATGGAAACAGGGGACACCTATGTTGAAGCACGGGATTTGCTGGAACAAACCCTAACTCTCCTTGAATCTTCTCGTCCCGTGGAACTGGACCCCAGCCAAGTGGCACAAGAGCTGTCCTACCTCATCGAAGAAGACAAGGTTCAGCAGATTGATACCAAGATTTTTGACAACAGCCTCTTTTTCGCTGAGGAAGGCATCCGCAGTCACTTGGTTCGTATCCTTGAAAAAGGAAAACAGAAGAGTCATGATTTAGAAACCATTCAAAAACATATCGCTACTGTCGAGGATGAGCTGGGGATTGAGTATGATAGCATTCAAAAACAAGCTATTTGTGACGCTATCCAGAACAAGATCTTTATCCTGACAGGTGGGCCTGGTACTGGTAAAACAACTGTTATCAATGGTATCATCGCAGTTTATGCGCTTTTAGAAGGACTGGACCTGAAAAAAAAGAGTAGTCTTCCAATTCTTCTAGCTGCACCAACTGGAAGAGCAGCTCGTAGAATGAACGAGTTAACTGGCTTGCCAAGTGCAACCATTCACCGCCACTTGGGTATGACTGGAGACGACGATACCAGCCATCTGGAAGATTATCTGGATGCTGACTTTATCATCGTAGATGAATTTTCTATGGTGGATACTTGGCTGGCCAATCAACTCTTCTCCAACATCTCTTCTAACAGTAAAATCCTCATCGTGGGCGACAGCGACCAGCTACCGTCTGTCAGTCCTGGACAGGTTCTAGCGGATCTGCTTCATATTCCCTTGATTCCTCAGACTCGCTTGGAAAAAATTTATCGACAAAGCGAAGAATCAACCATCGTCACCCTAGCTAGTCAGATTCGACAGGGCATCTTGCCAGCTGATTTCACCCAGAAAAAAGCTGACCGTTCCTACTTTGAAATCGCTAGTGGCCATATTCCTGCCACCATTGAAAAGATCTTAGGTGCCGCCCTCAGAAGTGGTATCCCTGCCCGTGATATCCAAGTTCTGGCTCCCATGTACCGAGGGACGGCAGGGATTGATGCCATCAACCAACTCATGCAAGAACTCCTTAATCCACCACAAAAAGACCAACTTAGTTTTGAAGCTCCCCAGTGTCACTATCGTAAGGGCGACAAGGTCATTCATCTGGTCAATGATGCTGAAATCAATGTCTTTAATGGAGATTTAGGAGTCATCACAGACCTGATTCCTGGTAAATACACCGAGTCGAAACAAGATGAGATTGTCATTGATTTTGATGGCAATGAGGTCTCTTACCCACGTAACGAATGGTACAAGATTCGCCTAGCCTATGCCATGAGTATCCATAAATCACAGGGAAGTGAGTTCCCTGTTGTCATCCTACCGATTACCAGTGCTAGCAGGCGTATGCTGGAGCGGAATCTCATCTACACAGCCATTACACGCGCCAAAAGCAAGCTTATCTTACTAGGCGAATTACAGGCCTTTGATTATGCTACCCAACACATCGGAACTGCCCGAAAAACCTATCTGATTGAACGCTTCAGTGATTTAATTGAAAATGTTGAAGAAAAGCAACCAGCTGTCTCTGAAACAGCCACATCAAGCGCCTCTGAAGAATCCTACATCCTGACCGAAGAAAACTGGGACAGCATCCCCGCCATGATTGGGATTACAGACGCAGACCTCAAAGAGATTTTTGGAAAATAGTGTATAAGAAAACCCACCTAATCAGGTGGGCTTTTTGTTTATTAATACTCAATGAAAATCAAAGAGCAAACTAGGAAGCGAGCCACAGGTTGCTCAAAGCACTGCTTTGAGGTTGTAGATAGAACTGACGAAGTCAGTAACATATATACGGTAAGGCGACGCTGACGTAGTTTGAAGAGATTTTCGAAGAGTATAAGATTATTTAACTG
>ERZ1699229.38-NODE-38-length-12366-cov-3.098129_pt1 | contig 12366 bp, 10 predicted proteins | sample MGYA00581540_ERZ1699229 | MGnify/ENA primary metagenome ERZ1699229 (study PRJEB42319, sample SAMD00040307) | human oral metagenome | material: saliva | host: Homo sapiens | study: EMG produced TPA metagenomics assembly of PRJDB4115 data set (Metgenomic analysis of... | reverse complement strand
CTGGCTTACATACCAATGCGATTTATGGCTGTCAGTTGATGTTGAGCCATTTGTTGGAGCTGGTTGAGCCTAGTCATATTTTGGTGGCTTTGGATGCGGGAAAGACGACCTTCCGTACAGAGATGTATGCAGACTATAAGGGTGGTCGGGCTAAGACTCCTGATGAGTTTCGTGAGCAATTTCCTTTCATTCGTGAGTTGCTGGATCATATGGGGATTCGTCACTATGAGTTGGCTCAGTATGAGGCGGATGACATCATTGGGACACTGGATAAACTAGCTGAGCAGGATGGTTTTGATATTACCATTGTCAGTGGGGACAAGGATTTGATTCAGCTGACGGATGAGCATACGGTGGTTGAAATTTCCAAGAAAGGTGTGGCTGAGTTTGAGGCCTTTACGCCAGAATATCTTATGGAAAAGATGGGCATTACACCGACGCAGTTTATCGATCTCAAGGCGCTCATGGGTGATAAGTCGGATAATATCCCTGGAGTAACCAAAATCGGTGAAAAGACGGGTATTAAGCTCTTGCTGGAGCATGGTTCGCTCGAGGGGATTTATGAAAATATTGATGGAATGAAGGCTTCTAAGATGAAGGAAAATCTCATCAATGATAAGGAACAGGCCTTTTTGTCTAAAACACTAGCGACTATTGATACTAAGGCACCGGTTGAGATTGGTTTGGAGGATTTGGTCTATAGTGGTCCAGATGTGGAAAATCTCGGGAAATTCTACGATGAGATGGGCTTCAAACAGCTCAAGCAGGCTTTAAATGTATCGTCAGCTGATGTAGCTGAGAGCTTGGACTTTACTATCGTTGATCAAGTCAGTCAAGATATGCTGAGTGAAGAGTCTATCTTCCATTTTGAGCTTTTTGGTGAGAATTACCATACGGATGATTTGGTTGGTTTTGCCTGGTCTTGTGGGGATAAGCTCTATGCTACAGACAAGCTTGAGCTTTTGCAAGAGCCGATTTTCAAGGACTTTTTAGAAAAAACACCTCTGAGAGTTTATGATTTTAAAAAAGCTAAAGTGCTCTTGCATCGTTTTGGTGTGGATTTGCAGTCGCCTGCTTTTGATAGCCGTTTGGCTAAATACCTTCTTTCGACTGTGGAGGACAATGAAATTGCGACTATTGCTAGTCTTTATGGTCAGACTTACTTGGTTGATGATGAAACTTTCTACGGTAAGGGTGTTAAAAAGGCCCTTCCTGAACGTGAGAAATTCTTGGAACACTTGGCTTGTAAGCTTGCTGTTTTAGTCGAAACAGAGCCTATTTTGCTTGAAAAACTCAGTGAAAATGGGCAATTAGAGCTTCTTTATGATATAGAGCAACCTCTAGCCTTTGTCCTTGCCAAGATGGAAATTGCTGGGATTAGGGTCAAGAAAGAGACCTTGCTTGAGATGCAGGCTGAAAATGAGCTTGTCATTGAAAAACTCACTCAAGAGATTTACGAACTGGCTGGTGAGGAGTTTAATATCAACTCGCCTAAGCAGTTGGGCGTGCTTCTCTTTGAAAAATTGGAGCTACCTCTAGAATACACTAAGAAAACCAAGACAGGTTATTCGACAGCGGTGGATGTGTTGGAGCGTCTAGCTCCTATTGCACCGATTGTTAAGAAAATCCTGGATTACCGTCAAATTGCTAAGATTCAATCCACTTATGTGATTGGCTTGCAGGACTGGATTTTAGCTGATGGAAAGATTCATACTCGCTATGTGCAGGATTTAACCCAAACAGGTCGTCTGTCTAGTGTGGATCCAAACTTGCAAAATATTCCTGTGCGTTTGGAACAAGGGCGTCTCATTCGGAAAGCTTTTGTACCTGAGTGGGAGGATAGTGTCCTGCTTAGTTCGGACTATTCACAGATTGAATTGCGCGTTTTGGCACATATCTCTAAAGATGAACACTTGATCAAGGCCTTCCAAGAGGGGGCAGATATCCATACTTCGACAGCCATGCGGGTCTTTGGCATTGAGCGTCCTGAGGATGTGACTGCAAACGACCGTCGCAATGCCAAGGCGGTTAACTTTGGAGTGGTTTACGGGATTTCAGATTTTGGTTTGTCTAATAATTTGGGCATTAGCCGTAAGGAGGCCAAAGCCTACATTGATACCTACTTTGAACGCTTCCCAGGTATTAAAAACTACATGGATGAAGTGGTGCGTGAGGCGCGTGATAAGGGCTATGTGGAGACTCTCTTCAAGCGTCGTCGTGAGTTGCCAGATATCAATTCGCGAAACTTTAATATTCGTGGTTTTGCCGAGCGGACAGCTATCAACTCTCCTATCCAGGGTTCGGCAGCAGATATTCTCAAGATTGCCATGATTCAGCTGGATAAAGCCTTGGTTGCAGGTGGTTATCAGACTAAGATGCTGTTACAAGTGCATGATGAAATCGTCCTTGAAGTTCCTAAGTCTGAACTAGCAGAAATGAAAAAATTAGTGAAACAAACCATGGAAGAAGCCATTCAACTCAGTGTTCCCCTGATTGCGGATGAGAATGAGGGAGCAACCTGGTACGAGGCTAAATAAAAGGGGGCTAGTCCTCCTTTTTTGTAGTAGAATTATGCAAGCCTTTTCAAAATGTGCTATACTGATGAAAAAGGAGGATTTCTATGAGTCAAGAATTTATCAATCCAAGTGATGGCGTGATTCGTCAGTATCTCGCAACGAGTAAAACCCTTGCTGTGGTGGGCTTGTCAGACCGTGAGGAAACAACGAGCAATCGAGTGACCAAGGAAATGCAGGCTCGGGGTTATAAAATCATCCCAGTCAATCCCAAGGTAGCAGGTGGAGAAATCTTGGGTGAAAAGGCTTATGCTAGCCTAGCAGAGATTCCTTTTCCTGTAGATATTGTCAATGTTTACCGTCGCAGTGAGTTTTTGCCAGATGTGGCGCGTGATTTTCTCAAGGCTGATGCCAAGATTTTTTGGGCACAGCTAGGACTTGAAAGTCTAGAAGCGGAAGAAATCTTGCGTGCTGGTGGATGTGATGACATCGTGATGAATCGTTGCATCAAGAGAGAACATACTCGCTTGATTGAGGAAGCATAAGAAAAAGGTAGCTGGTGGGCTACCTTTTGTGTTATACTCAATGAAAATCAAAGAGCAAACTAGGAAACTAGCCGCAGGTTGCTCAAAACACTGTTTTGAGGTTGTGGATAGAACTGACGAAGTCAGCTCAAAACATAGTTTTGAGGTTGTAGATATGACTGACGAAGTCAGTCATATATATACAGCAAGGCGACGTTGACGTGGTTTGAAGAGATTTTCGAAGAGTGTTAGAAAATGCCGATAAGGGTCTGCATACCAAGACTGGTGAGGATGATGGCAATCCAGCATATGGCTCCAAGAAGAATGGATTTTCCGCTGGATTTGACCATAGCTACTAGATTGGTTTTGAGTCCGATAGCACTCATGGCCATGATAATGAGGAATTTGGAGAGTTGTTTGAGAGGGGTAAAGAAACTATTGGACACACCGAGAGAGGTCAGGAGGGTAGTTAGGAGAGATGCAAGGATAAAGTAAAGGATAAAAAGTGGGAATACTTTTTTCAGTTGAAAGCCTTGCTTATTTTTTTGCTCGCGACTTTGCCAGTAGGAGAGAAAGAGAGTGATGGGGATGATAGCTAGAGTACGTGTGAGTTTGACAATGGTTGCGGATTCGAGGGTATTGGTCTGGTAAAGACTGTCCCAGGCGCTAGCTGTGGCGGTTACAGAGGAAGTATCATTAACGGCTGTTCCTGCAAAGAGGGCGAAGCCGTCATTGGATAGATGAAGCCAGGTGCCGAGGGTTGGAAAGATGAGCGCAGCCAAGACATTGAAGAAAAAGATAACGGAAATGGATTGGGCTACTTCCTTTTCCTTGGCATGGATAACGGGCGCTGTCGCAGCAATGGCAGAACCACCACAGATTGAAGAACCTACTCCAACCAAGGTAGCCAGTTTTGTATCCAGTGCAAAGAAGCGCTGGAAGAAGTAGGCAATAATCAGAGCTATTGAGATAGTGGACAGGATGACAGGGAGTGAAGATTGGCCAACTGCGAAGACCTGCGAGATATTGAGACCAAAACCAAGCAAGACAACGGCATATTGGAGCAATTTTTTAGAACTAAAGGTCAACCCAGCATCCAGTTGTTTATAGGACGAGAGAAAGGGATGTAGGAGCATGCCTATGAAAATGGCAAAAACGGGCGCGCCAATGATAGGGAAGAAACCTCCTAAGTACCAAGATAGGATGGAAATGAGAAGGCAGGCCAAGATGCCTGCTCCATTTTTTGATAGAAATGACATAAAAACCTCCAAATAGAATCTGTTACCATTATAGACCTGTAAACAGGAAAAGTAAAATAGAAAGTGGAAAGCTATTCTATCATGTATTTTTGCGGTCGGGGGGCTTTTGTAGTATAATAGAGATACGTTTTGAAAGTAGGAGGTATCTATGGACTTAACTAAGCGCTTTAATAAACAGTTAGATAAGATTCAAGTTTCGTTGATTCGTCAGTTTGACCAGGCTATTTCTGAGATTCCTGGGGTCTTACGTTTGACCTTGGGGGAACCTGATTTTACAACGCCAGATCATGTCAAGGAGGCGGCTAAGCGAGCGATTGACCAGAACCAATCCTACTATACAGGGATGAGTGGTCTGCTGACCTTACGTCAGGCAGCTAGTGACTTTGTTAAGGAAAAGTACCAACTGGACTATGCTCCTGAAAATGAAATCTTGGTTACAATTGGGGCGACAGAAGCCTTATCTGCTACTTTGACAGCTATTTTGGAAGAGGGAGACAAGGTGCTCTTGCCAGCTCCTGCTTATCCAGGTTATGAACCGATTGTCAATCTAGTTGGGGCAGAGGTTGTCGAGATTGATACGACTGAAAATGGTTTTGTCTTGACTCCTGAGATGTTGGAGAAGGCTATTTTGGAGCAAGGTGACAAGCTCAAGGCGGTTATTCTCAACTATCCAGCCAATCCGACAGGAATTACCTACAGTCGGGAGCAGTTGGAGGACTTGGCAGCTGTTTTACGCAAGTACGAAATTTTTGATGTCTGTGATGAGGTTTACTCAGAATTGACCTACACAGGCGAAGCCCATGTGTCTCTAGGAACGATGTTGAGAGACCAGGCTATCATTATCAATGGTTTGTCTAAATCGCATGCTATGACAGGTTGGCGTTTGGGCTTGATTTTTGCTCCTGCGGTCTTCACAGCCCAGTTAATCAAGAGTCACCAGTACTTGGTCACTGCCGCAAATACCATGGCTCAACATGCTGCGGTAGAAGCCTTGACAGCTGGTAAAAACGATGCGGAGCCTATGAAGAAGGAATACATCCAGCGTCGGGATTATATTATCGAGAAAATGACTGCTCTTGGTTTTGAGATTATCAAACCAGACGGTGCCTTCTATATCTTTGCTAAGATTCCAGCGGGTTACAATCAAGATTCCTTTGCTTTTCTGAAGGATTTTGCTCAGAAGAAGGCTGTTGCCTTTATCCCTGGTGCAGCCTTTGGGCGTTACGGGGAAGGTTATGTTCGCCTATCTTATGCAGCCAGCATGGAGACTATCAAAGAAGCCATGAAACGACTTGAGGAGTACATGAGAGAAGCATGATTCAGTCTATCACGAGTCAAGGCTTGGTGCTATATAATCGTAACTTTCGTGAGGATGACAAGCTAGTCAAAATCTTTACAGAGCAGGCTGGCAAGCGCATGTTTTTCGTTAAACATGCTGGCCAGTCTAAGCTGGCGCCGGTTATTCAGCCCTTGGTGTTGGCACGATTTCTCTTGCGAATCAATGATGATGGGCTCAGTTACATTGAGGACTATCATGAGGTGATGACTTTTCCCAAGATTAATAGCGATCTCTTTGTCATGGCCTATGCGACCTATGTGGCAGCTCTTGCAGATGCTAGTTTGCAGGACAATCAGCAGGATGCTCCCTTGTTTGCTTTTTTACAAAAGACTTTGGAGTTGATGGAAGCAGGCTTGGATTATCAGGTTTTGACCAATATTTTTGAAATCCAAATCTTGACTCGATTTGGAATCAGCCTCAATTTTAATGAGTGTGTATTCTGCCATCGGATCGGTCAGGCTTTTGACTTTTCTTTCAAATATGGCGCCTGCCTTTGTCCAGAGCATTATCATGAGGATGAGAGACGTTGCCATCTCAATCCCAATATCCCTTATCTGCTCAATCAATTTCAAGCCATTGATTTTGAGACCTTGGAGACCATTTCGCTTAAGCCTGAAATCAAGCAAGACTTACGACAATTTATGGATCAACTCTATGAAGAGTACGTTGGGATTCACCTAAAATCAAAGAAATTTATTGATTCCCTAGCAGACTGGGGACAATTACTAAAAGAGGAAAAGAAATGAAAAAAATCGCAGTAGATGCTATGGGGGGCGATTACGCACCTCAAGCCATCGTTGAGGGTGTCAATCAAGCCCTAGCTGACTTTTCAGATATCGAGGTTCAACTCTACGGAGATGAAGCTAAAATCAAGCAATATCTGACAGCGACAGAGCGCGTCAGCATTATCCATACGGATGAGAAGATTGATTCAGACGATGAACCTACGAGAGCTATTCGGAAGAAGAAAAATGCCAGTATGGTCTTGGCGGCCAAGGCTGTCAAAGAGGGTGAAGCAGACGCTGTTCTCTCAGCTGGGAATACAGGTGCTTTGTTGGCTGCTGGATTCTTCATCGTGGGTCGTATCAAGAATATCGACCGTCCTGGACTTATGTCAACATTGCCGACTGTAGATGGGAGAGGTTTTGACATGCTAGACCTCGGTGCTAATGCAGAAAATACAGCCCAGCATCTCCATCAATACGCGGTTCTAGGTTCCTTCTATGCTAAAAATGTTCGTGGCATTGCGCAACCACGTGTTGGCTTGCTCAACAACGGAACAGAGAGTAGTAAGGGCGACCCGCTTCGTAAGGAAACCTATGAATTACTGGCGGCTGATGAAAGTTTGAACTTTATCGGAAACGTGGAAGCGCGTGATTTGATGAATGGCGTTGCAGATGTTGTTGTGACAGATGGTTTCACGGGAAACGCTGTGCTCAAATCCATTGAAGGGACAGCTATGGGAATCATGGGTTTACTTAAGACCGCTATTACAGGTGGTGGTCTTCGAGCGAAACTAGGTGCCCTCCTTCTCAAGGATAGCCTTAGAGGTTTGAAAAAACAGCTCAACTACTCAGATGTTGGTGGAGCAGTCTTGTTTGGTGTCAAGGCACCTGTTGTCAAGACTCATGGCTCAAGCGATGCCAAGGCTGTTTATAGTACAATCCGCCAGATTCGTACCATGCTAGAAACAGACGTAGTTGCCCAGACTGCGCGTGAATTTTCAGGAGAATAAAAGAGATGACAGAAAAAGAAATTTTTGACCGTATTGTGACCATTATCCAAGAGCGACAGGGAGAGGACTTTGTCGTGACAGAATCCTTGAGTCTGAAAGACGATTTGGATGCTGACTCAGTTGACTTGATGGAGTTTATCTTGACACTGGAAGATGAATTTAATATCGAAATCAGCGATGAGGAAATTGACCAGCTGGAAAGTGTAGGAGATGTGGTTAAAATCATTCAAGCAAAATAAAGATAAGAAGTTCCAAGGCATTTGCTTTGGAATTTTTCTTTGGTTCAAGTGACCGTTTAGGAACAGATTTAGTCTTTCTAGGGACAGGAGAAATCTGAGGAGAAATAAGGGATATAATAAAATTAGAAAAATCAATCTCCAAAAAGGAGAAAAAGAAAGGATTTTCACGATGAAAAAATATCTTTATTCTAGTTTGTTAGTTCTTGCAGGAGGCGTTCTTCTAGCAAATACTACTGTGGCCTATGCTGATTCTCCATCAGCAAGTGAGAAAGAAGCGATTACTCAATTAGTTAATCAAGGAAAGATAAAAGCTGAAGAAGCTGATCAAGTAAAATTGATTGGTTTTGAAGATAAAGAAACTCAAGCAGAGGGCAATCAAGAGAAGAAAGTTTTCAATCAATATCGTGATCCGAAAGGAACATGGATGCAAACCAATGGTAAATGGTGGTTTAAATACGGTTCAGGTGGTTATGCTAAAAATTGGGAACAATTAGATGGGAAGTGGTACTATTTTGATGACCAAGGATGGATGAAAGAAAATACTTGGATTCAACCTGATGGTAATTATTACTACTTATCTGCTAGTGGTGCTATGGTCACTGGTTATCAACGTGTGAATGGTACACCATACTTCTTTAGAGACAGTGGTGTATGGGTAGAAAATCGTGGACAGGCACTTGGTGAATATGCCGAGACATTTGTAGGTAAAATCCCCTATGTTTGGGGTGGGGCAGATTTGGATAGTGGCGTAGATTGCTCAGGATTTACGATGGCTATTCATGCTAAGTTTGATATTAGTATTCCTAGAGTAACCTATGATCAAGCAACAGGAGGAAGTTATGTAAGTAATGGTTCTCAACAAGCTGGAGATTTGATTTTGTATAATAGTGAAGAGACAAATGATCATGTAGGTATTTATGTTGGTGGTGGAAAGGTTGTTCATGCTCCATATCCAGGCCGATATGTTTCTTATATGGATCAATATGGCATTACTCAAAATACAATTCGTAGATATTGGTAATATTGTCTAATTTTTCACAATATTATTGACTTTGACAATGAAAAGTATTAGAATATAGCTAAATAAAGAGGTAAGTCCTCTTATAGCTATTCAATAAAGGAGGAAATGGCTATGAAAAAATCTAAACTACTTACACTTGGTTTGCTTGCAGGTGCTGGTCTGCTTTTGTCTATCAATCAAGCACAGGCTGCAGATACTTGGGTTAAAAATGGTGCTGACTGGAATCTTTCACAAGATGGTAGTCTCGCTAAGGATAAATGGGTACAAAATGCTGGCTCATGGTATCACTTCGACAGCACTGGTAAAATGCAGACAGGCTGGCTCAAAGACGGCAATACTTGGTATTCTCTAGCAGATAGTGGTGCTATGCGCACTGGCTGGTACAAGGAAGGTAGCACATGGTACTCACTAGCAGATAGTGGTGCCATGCGTACAGGTTGGTACAAAGAAGGATCTACATGGTATTACCTCAAAGACGGTGGCGCTATGGCAACAGGATGGGCGACTGCAAATGGTAAATGGTCTTACTTTGAAAGATCAGGTGCTATGGTTGCAGATAGAGCTGTTCCAGCCAGTGATGGGGAAAGTTATGTCATTGGTAAGGATGGCTATCTAGCAAATAGAAAAGATGCTGGATACAATATTCATGATATTGTCAAACTTGGAGATGGGCAAGAATATTTGCTAAATGCTAAAGGTGACGATGTTATTATTGAAAAAAACACTTGGTATATCAAGCCTGAAATCAAGAAGTTTTCTGACAAATATGGGGATGAGGTTGCAAATACTACCTTAGCTTTAGTGGATAATAAAGAAGAAGGACAAGAAATTGATTCTAAGGCGGTTGTACAGAACTTCCAAAACTTACCAAATCGCTACTACTTTGATGAAAATGGATATCGTGTGGTTAATATCCCAGCAATGACAACCTATTCAGAAATCAAAAAAGTTGGCAATGATGTCTATTTAGAAAATCCAGGTGTACGACTTCGTCTTGGGGCTACCCACTTTACAATCAATAACAATAAATTATACTATTTAGAAAATGAGCAAGGTAAGCTCAAAACAGGTTACTTTGTATTAATTGATGATGGTATGGCTACAACCCACTATCACATCTTAGCCTATGCGGGTCAATCTGGTGAAATTCTTAAGATGAAACGCTTACCATCAGGAGTTTCAGATTATCTGGATAAAGAAATCGATGGTTTATACGGTGAAAAAATTAAGATTGAATCTCCACACTCAAACGAATATTATAAAGTGGTCGTGGTTAAATAAAAATAATATCTTCACAACTAATCGTTAACGCTCTAACCAATATACCATTTTCAGGAGGCTTTAGATTTCTTGTATTTTAAAAGGAAACTAAAGCCTTTTGTAGATGGAACAGGGGATAGAGTTATCTATAAAATAATGAAAAGGAGTCTGTCATGGAAATGAAAAATACATTTGAAGAATTGAAACAATTTGAAGAATTAACTCCAGAGGTTTTGGAGGAAATGAATGGTGGAGGGATTTTTGAAGATACCGTAAAATGGTGCGATAAATTATTTAGTACGGGTAGACACTTTGCTTAAATTCACAGTATTCGTTAGAGATTAGATTTATTTATGATTATTTTAGAATTCTTAGTTTCTGTGCTATATATACTGTTGGTAGTCGTTTCAACCATGATGCCTACTATTTATTTGGGTGCTCAAATTTCCCCAGAATTTTATAAAAAACGTTATTGGGTCCTTGTATTTTTAATTAGTTTATCTGCTCGTCAAACATTTGGAGAATTATTCCATATAGGAATCATTCTCTTCTTTTACTGTGTTTTTTTATTAGAATTGCATAAAAGAAAAGGGGAAGCTTTTTTTCTTTCTCTGTATCTTTTTCTCTTCTTTCAGAGTATTCGTTATTTATTTTTGACAATTTGGATTCGTGTATTATCCGGTGAGCCTTGTTGTTTTGTAGATTCGTTTTCCACGTTATATAGATCTGTATTTGATTTATTATCAATATTTCTATGTTGTAAAATAATGAAGCGTTGGTCTTTGGATTTGGATTTATTCTTTTCAGATGCTTTCAAAATCCACTATCGTAAGAGTTTTTTCATTATCCTACCTCTGACTGTATTTAGGATATTCTCTTCGTTTATGACCAATATAAATAGTTCTTTCTACGTTCGTTTTGACACGACCATCTCTCTCCTAATTTTCATTCTTTTTTTCTCTTGGCTCTTTTACATCAAGCATTTGGAGCAGGTTTATCGTGATGAGCAGACCATTCAGAGACAGGAAGATGAAAATCGTTCCTTGCAAGGGATGGTGGACAAGCTAGGTCATCTCTATGATGAAGTGCGAGGTTTCCGTCATGATTTTGCAGGAATTGTCGCCAGCATGGAACCTGCCATAGCCAATCAAGACATGGCTGAGGTGTCTACCATTTATCAAGATGTCTTTCTAAAGACCAATGAAAAGCTGAGAAAGGCGGACTACACGGCCTTTAATCTCCACAATATCCATGATATAGCCATTCGCAATACCTTGGCAAAAGCCATGATTGTGGCAGATAATCAGGGAATTCATTTTAGTTTGGAGACGGTGGGGGTTGTCGAAGAGCTGGCTTTGCCGATGTTGGAGGCTATCCGTATCCTCTCTATCCTCACGACAAATGCCTTAGAGGCAGCCAGTGAGGCTGAAAATCCGCAGATTCGGGTTGCTTTGTTGGCAGGCGATAGGAGTGTCCGTTTTATCATTGAAAACACTCGTAAGAAAGAAGAACTGAATCCCAGCATTCTCAGTCAAAAGGGTTACTCTACCAAGGGCAACCACAGTGGACTGGGCTTAGCAACCTTGGAGGATATGGTTTTTCATTATGATTTAAACTTAGATACCCAGCTAGGAGAGACGACTTTTAGACAAGATTTAGAATTGCCATTTAAGGATGAGAAACGAGGGGGAGAGGAATGAGAATTTTAGTTTTGGAAGACGATAGAGTCCAGCAAGGACGGATAGAGCAGACTTTACTAGATATTGGTCGCTCTCGCAATTTAAGATTGGAAATTGATATTGCCAAAAACTATGGGGACGTTGAAAAGTATTCTCAGCATTTTGATCATTACCAGCTCTATTTATTAGATTTAGAGATTGATGGAGAGCGTGAACGGGGCTTTCAGGTTGCTCAACAGGTTCGGGAGCGGGATCCTTTTACAAGTATTGTCTTTGTGTCCACACACTCGGAGGCTTTGCCACTAGCTTTTCGCTACCACTTGTCTGCCTTGGATTTTATTTCCAAGGATCAGCCAGAGGCGGACTACCGTCATCAGCTGGAGCGCTGTCTGGACTATGTACTGGCAGTGGACAAGAGGGAAAATATGCGTCTCTTCACCTATAGTTTTGAGGGAAGACGGGGCTTTACTCTGCCCTACCATGAGATTTTAGCCTTTGAAACCTCAGTGGAATCCCATCGTATCAAGGTCTATTATGCTAATCATTCTATCAAGACCATTTATGGCAGTCTCAAGGATATCGCTGCCAAGGCTGAAAAAGATTACTTTGTCTATGCCAATCGCAATACTTTAGTCAGTTTACAGGCCATTGAAGAGATGACTGCCACAGAAGTGACCTTGTTAGAAGGCTTGCACTTCCCCGTATCACGAACAGCTAGAAGAACCCTTAAAAAACATCTCAATGTCTAATATCTGTTAGATTTGAATGAGTTTATCAATAAGAATATCGGAAAATTT
>ERZ1699229.34-NODE-34-length-13015-cov-1.894475_pt1 | contig 13015 bp, 9 predicted proteins | sample MGYA00581540_ERZ1699229 | MGnify/ENA primary metagenome ERZ1699229 (study PRJEB42319, sample SAMD00040307) | human oral metagenome | material: saliva | host: Homo sapiens | study: EMG produced TPA metagenomics assembly of PRJDB4115 data set (Metgenomic analysis of... | reverse complement strand
TGCTACAGGTGGAACGATAATGACGTCTCCATCAAAGTAATCCTTTAAGTCTTCTGCAGTTTTTTTGTCTGAACCAAATGTATAATCAAAACCGGCAACAATAATGTTAGCATTCATGGCCTTGATATAGGTTGCAAAAAATTCTTCTGCCGTGAGACTAGCAAATTGACTACTAAAATCAAGAAGATATAATTCTTCTACACCTTCGCGCTTTAATTTTCTTTCACGTTCAGCAGGATTCAAAATATGTAAAAACAAATCCGGATGATAAGGCTCTAAAGCAATCTTTGGAGATTCATTAAAGGTCATAACTACGATAGGTAATAAATCCTTTCTCGCAGCCTTATTGGCAACACGAAATAATTCTTGATGCCCCTTGTGTATACCATCAAAATAGCCGAGAACAACGACTGAATCAGATGGTGTGCCAATATCTTTTTGGTTTTTTATAGGAATAGTAATAATCATAAAATAATTATATCATAGCGATAGCTATTTCTGGAACAGAAAATCTGAAATGTCGTTTTTTTAACCTGAAATAACCATTTTTGCAAAATGCAGCACCGTGCAAACATATATTGACTCTGATATACTAGAATTACAAAAAAGAGGAACGATTGACAACATAAGCCATTCCTAATTTATTCTTATAGCATCACAATTTAGAGTCATTCTTGAGTGAAGAACTGATAGTTGAATAGCCTGCACTAATATCGTAAAAACCAGCGTTTTTTGACGCTGGCTTTTTAACTGTGAAAATTCTTTCTCAACTAGATTGCTTCTGTAACAAAACTACGGCTTTCCAATACTTTGAGCATGGCATTAGCTGTATCTAGGGCTGTGAAGAGGGGCACTCCGTGTTCAATGGCTGAACGGCGAATCTGCTCACCATCTTCATCAGCAGTTCGTTTTGTTCCTACTGTGTTAATAATAGCTTGAATTCTTCCTTTGCGAACAAAGCTTGGAATATCCTTATCGTCATCACCAATCTTACCAACAGGTTGGGCTTGCAATCCATGACTGGCAAAGAAGGTTGCTGTTCCTTCTGTCGCAAGGATTCCATATCCAATATTTTGGAAACGACGAGCCAAGTCCAAGGCTTCTTCTTTGGCATCATCAGCGATGGTAAATACAACGTTACCAAAAGTTGGCAAGTGTAAGTAAGAAGCTTCAAAAGCTTTATAGAGAGCTTTTTCCAAAGTCGTATCAGAACCCATAACTTCCCCTGTTGACTTCATTTCAGGACCAAGTAAGCTGTCTACCTTAGCTAGTTTGGTAAAGGAGAAGACAGGTGCCTTGATATGAACGCGAGTACTTTCAGGGTAAAGTCCATCTTGGTAGCCAAGTTCTTCAAGTTTTTGATCAAGAATGAGCTTGGTTGCTACTTGAGCCATAGGGATATTGGTTACCTTAGAAAGGAATGGCACCGTACGGCTAGCACGTGGATTGACCTCAATAACATAGACTTTTTCATCCTTGATGACAAACTGGATGTTCATCATTCCAAGGCAGTTAAGACCGATTGCTAGGCGTTTAGTATAGTCTGCGATTGTTTCTTGCACCTTTTGCGACAAGGTTTGTGGTGGGTAAACGGCCATTGAGTCACCTGAGTGGACACCAGCACGTTCGATATGTTCCATGATACCAGGGATAAGGACATTTTCACCGTCTGAAATGGCATCAACCTCGCACTCTTGCCCAACGATGTAAGAGTCAACAAGAACTGGGTGGTCTGGACTAGCCTTAACCGCAGTTCGCATGTAAGAACGGAGGTCTTCTTCGTTTTCAACGATTTCCATAGCTCGTCCACCAAGTACATAAGATGGGCGGACAAGAACTGGGAAACCAATCTTGCGAGCTGCAAGCACTGCTTCTTCTTCATTGGTAGCCGTTTGTCCTGGTGGCTGTGGAATATCCAGGTCTTTTAGAGCTTGCTCGAAGAGGTCACGGTCTTCGGCACGGTCTAGGTCAGCAACCTGTGTACCAAGGATGGTCACACCTGCTTTTGCCAATGGCTCCGCAAGGTTGATGGCTGTTTGACCACCGAACTGAACGATAACCCCTTTTGGTTGCTCCAAGTCAATAACATTCATAACATCTTCAAAAGTTAATGGCTCAAAGTAGAGCTTGTCAGATACCGAGAAGTCTGTAGAAACGGTCTCTGGGTTTGAGTTCATGATGATGGCTTCGTAACCAGCTGCTTGGATAGCCTTAACAGAGTGAACGGTTGCGTAGTCAAACTCAACCCCTTGACCGATACGGATTGGACCTGAACCTAGGACTAGTACAGATTCCTTATCAGATCTGATAGATTCATTTTCCCAACCATAGGTTGAATAGAAATATGGTGTTTCAGAGTCGAATTCTGCCGCACAGGTATCAACCATCTTGTAAACTGGGACAATCTTGTTTTCTAAACGAAGTTGGCGAACTTGATCAGCTGTAGTTCCCCAGAGTTCTGCGATTTTACGATCTGAGAAACCATTGAGTTTTGCTGTTTTCAGGACATCGACATCCTGAGGATGTGCGCCCAATTCTTGCTCAATTTCAAAGATATGCAAGAGTTTATCAAGGTAGAAAATATCAATCTTAGTCAAGTCAGCAATCTCTTCTGGTGTATAACCACGACGAATAGCTTCTGATACGTAGAAGAGACGGTCATCTTGAGCCTTGACAACTTTTTCAATCAAGGCATCATCTGAAACATCTGCAAGCTCAGGCATTTCATTATGATGGACACCAATTTCTAAAGAGCGACAAGCTTTAAGGAGAGATTCCTCGATGTTCCGACCGATGGCCATAACTTCTCCAGTTGCCTTCATCTGGGTACCAAGACGACGTTCCCCTTTTTCAAACTTGTCAAATGGGAAACGTGGAATCTTGGCAACCACGTAGTCAAGGGCTGGTTCAAACATGGCATAGGTTGAACCTGTAACTGGGTTGATGACCTCATCCAAGGTCAAACCTACTGCAATCTTAGCAGCCAACTTAGCAATCGGATATCCTGTCGCCTTAGAAGCAAGGGCTGACGAACGCGATACACGAGGGTTTACTTCGATAACATAATACTTAAAGCTATGTGGGTCAAGGGCCAACTGAACGTTACATCCACCTTCAATTTTGAGGGCACGAATAATGCTCAAGCTTGCGTCACGAAGCATTTGGTTTTCATAGTCTGACATGGTTTGCGCAGGGGCAAATACAATGGAATCCCCTGTGTGAATCCCAACTGGGTCAAAGTTTTCCATGTTGCAAACAACCAAAGCATTGTCAGCTGAGTCACGCATCACTTCGTACTCGATTTCCTTGAAACCTGCGATTGAACGCTCAATCAAACATTGGGTAACAGGTGACAATTTCAAACCATTTTCAGCGATTTCACGCAATTCTTCCTCGTTGGCACACATACCACCACCAGTACCACCAAGTGTAAAGGCTGGACGAACGATAACTGGGTAACCAATTGTCGCTGCAAAGGCAACTGCTTCTTCGACTGTGTTGACAATTTCAGATTCTGGAATTGGTTGGTTGAGCTCTTCCATCAATTGTTTAAAGAGGTCACGGTCCTCGGCTTGGTCAATGGCAGATAATTTAGTTCCCAGAAGCTCAACACCAAGCTCATCAAGGATACCATTTTTAGATAATTCCATGGCCATATTGAGCCCTGTTTGACCACCAAGGGTTGGAAGCAAGGCATCTGGGCGCTCCTTACGAAGAATACGTGTCACAAACTCAAGTGTAATCGGTTCGATGTAAACCTTATCAGCAATCTCCTTGTCCGTCATGATAGTTGCAGGGTTTGAGTTAACCAAGACAACCTCATAACCTTCCTCTTTCAAAGACAAGCAAGCCTGGGTCCCAGCGTAGTCAAACTCAGCAGCCTGACCAATAATAATTGGACCAGAACCAATCACCATAATTTTTTGAATATCAGTACGTTTAGGCATTTATAAGATATTAAGGGCGTCAAGCGGACAAAGCTAAAATAGGAGTTATGACGAAGAACTATCAGTTCTAGGAATAACTATCTTTTTAGCACCGTCCGTAGCCCGTATTCAGTTCAGCAAATACGGAGCACCCTTCTCCTTTCTATTCGGCAACTCTCGGGTCGACATTAAATAAGATACAAAGGACAAATAGAAAACGATTGAATTTTAGGAAACCAAGGAAGGATTGACAATCCAAATTGGTTTCTCTAAATTCCGAGCTTTCCGTCCGTGTTCAGTTACATAAATTCTCCGACGAGCTTTTACTCGTTCTTAGTTTGATTGTTTAAAAGCTTCCATCATCTCGATAAACTCGTCAAATAGGTAGCTTGCGTCGTGTGGACCAGGGGCTGCGTCTGGGTGGTATTGAACAGAGAAAGCAGGTTGGTATCTGTGACGCACACCTTCAACTGACTTGTCATTGATTTCTTCGTGGGTAATGATCAAGTGCTCTGGTAAATCCTCACGGCTAACTGCATAACCATGGTTCTGACTAGTAAAGTCCACACGGCCTGTAGCAATTTCACGTACTGCATGGTTAAAGCCACGGTGACCAAATTTCATCTTGTAGGTCTTAGCACCGTTTGCCATAGCGAAAAGTTGGTGCCCCATACAAATACCAAAGATTGGAATTTTCCCTTGCACACCGCGAATCATGTCGAGTGCTTGTGGAACGTCTTCTGGGTTACCTGGCCCATTTGACAACATAACTCCGTCAGGATTAAGATGAAGAATTTCTTCTGCCGTTGTCGTGTATGGAACCACGGTCACATTACAGTTGCGCTTCGAAAGTTCACGTAGGATTGAGTGCTTGAGGCCAAAGTCCACTAACACCACGCTCAAACCAACTCCTGGAGCTGGATAGGATGTTTTAGTAGAAACCTGCTTAATATTGTCTGTCGGTAATACCGTTGCCTGGAGCTGGTCAGTCACATGATCCATGCTATCTCCAACATGGGTCAGAGTTGCACGCATAGTACCATGCTTACGGATAATCTTGGTAAGGGCACGCGTATCAATCCCTGAAATACCAGGAATTTTCTTGGCTTTCAAAAATTCATCCAAGGTCATTTGATTTCGCCAGTTGCTTGCTCTACGTGCTTCTTCGAAAACAACAACCCCCTTACAAGTAGGAATAATGGATTCATAGTCATCACGGTTAATTCCATAATTTCCTACCAAAGGATAAGTAAAGGTCAAGATTTGTCCATTATAAGACTGGTCTGTAATGGATTCTTGGTAGCCGGTCATTCCTGTATTAAAGACGATTTCGCCTGTTACATCAATATCTGCTCCGAAGGCCTTGCCTTCAAAAACTGTGCCATCTTCTAATACTAGAAGTCTTTTTGTCATATTTTCACCTCTCGTGGACGCTCACTGGCGTCTTTTAACGTCTTGTGTTTTAGTTGGCGTTTCTACTCGCCAGTACGGATTCTAAGATTGCCATTCGAACAAAGACACCATTGGTCATTTGTTGGACAATCCGTGATTTTGGTGCTTCAACCAAGTGATCTGCGATTTCTACATCACGATTGACTGGAGCTGGGTGCATGAGGATTGCTGTTTCTTTCAAACGGTCATAACGTTCTTGAGTCAAGCCATGTTGGGCATGGTAGTCTTCTTTTGAAAAGACAGCTCCACTATCATGGCGTTCATGTTGCACACGGAGAAACATCATGACATCCACCTGATCAATAATTTCATCAATGGTTACAAACTGTCCATAGTCTGCAAACTCTTGACTTCTCCATTCCTCAGGTCCAGCAAAATAAAGTTCTGCACCTAAGCGTTTCAAAATCTGCATATTGGATTTGGCAACGCGTGAATGGTCCAAGTCACCTGCAATAGCAACCTTGAGTCCCTCAAAGTGACCAAATTCCTCATAAATGGTCATCAAATCCAGCAAGCTCTGGCTAGGGTGTTGTCCCGAACCATCTCCACCATTGATGATGGAAGTTGTAATCGTCGGACTAGCAATCAACTCTCTGTAGTAGTCGACCTCTGGGTGACGGATCACACAGACATCCACTCCTAAAGCAGACAGAGTCAAAATGGTATCATAAAGTGTCTCACCCTTATTGACTGAACTAGTCTTCACATCAAAGTCAAGTCGCTCCAATCCCAGTTTAATCTCTGCCACTTCAAAGGACTTATGCGTCCGTGTAGAATCCTCAAAGAAAAGATTGGAAACAATCGGATGGTCTTCATAAGGAAGCTGAGCTCCGTTTTTAAACTCAATTCCTCGCTTGATCAATTTCATCACTTGATCGACAGTGAGGTCTTCCATGGACACCACATGGTTCAATGCTTGTTGATTTTCTGACATGGCTACTCCTTTAGCTTTCTAAGCTTCTTCAGTAATCAGAACTCTGTCTTGGCCATCAAGTTCTGTCATCTCTACGATGATTTCTTCAGAACGACTGGTTGGGATATTTTTTCCAACGTAATCTGGACGGATTGGCAATTCTCTATGTCCACGATCGACTAAAACTGCTAAACTCACGCGCGCAGGACGACCATGACCTACAATATTATCAATAGCAGCGCGAATGGTACGACCCGTATAAAGCACATCATCCACCAAGATAACTTCACGGCCTGTCACATCAACAGAAATCAAAGAAGTATCTTCTCCACTTTTAATATCATCACGGAAAGGTTTAGTATCCAATTCCACAACAGGAACTGAAAGATTTTCTAGTTGCTCCAAACGTTCTTGGATACGGTGGGCGATAAAGACACCACGAGTTTTAATACCAGCCAAGACGATTTTATTCAAATCTTTGTTACGTTCGATAATCTCATAAGTAATACGCGTAATCGCTCGTTTGACGGTCAATTCGTCTACAACTTCTTTTGTCTTCATGACAAACCTCCAAAAAGAAAAGTCTCCTTAAACAAGGAGACTTGAAATGTATAGCTAAGCAAGCCCTACTGCAAACAGTATAGACTTCACCCTTCTACTTTATCGCGCTCCTTGCCTGCCTCACGGGACAGGTTTAAAGGAATATTTAGTTATCAAATACTATAGCACAAAACAGACCTAAAATCAAGCAAAAACTTTTGAGCTCCCATCTTATAAATTGCTAAAATCATATAACTGTGGGTACTGGTCACACTCTGGATTTTTAGGATGACAAATGGCTCTTCCAAAATAAATCATAGCCTGATGGGCTGCTAGCCACTGCTCCGGCGGCAAGATATCCATGACCCGCTTTTCCACCTCAAGTGGTGTTGCTGATTTTTTGACGATATCATGGTGTTTGCAAATACGCTCCACATGAGTGTCTACTGCAAAGGCTGGAATTCCAAAGCCCACACTCATGACAACATTGGCTGTTTTGCGACCAACACCTGCTAAACTCTCTAATTCCTCACGTGTTTGAGGAACTTGGCCATCAAAATCATCTAGTAACTGTTGGGCACATTTTTTAAGGAATTTAGCCTTATTCCGATACAGTCCCAGGCGAGAAATGTGTGAAGCAATCTCACTCTCTGTCGCTACAGACATGGCTTGTGGCGTTGGAAAGGCAGCAAAGAGACCTGGTGTGGCCTTATTTACTGCTGCGTCTGTTGTCTGAGCTGACAACATGACCGCAACCAAGAGTTCAAAATGATTAGTGAAATCAAGACTGGGCTTGGCATCTGGAAACAGAGCAATGATTTCTTCTAGCACTTTTCGTGCTCGTTTTTTTGACAAAACCATTATTCGTCCCCATCAAATAGTCCTTGTAAGCCAGCAAAAGGACTGTTTTCTTCTTTCTTAACTGCTTGTTGAGCTTGGTATTCTTCCTCTGTCATGATTTGCCAGTCATTTCCTGACACAAATCCTTGACCAGCTTCTTCTTCAGCTGTCAAGACCTTGATAGGGATATTAAGCAGGATATTGTCTGACACGCTCTCAGCAAGGTTAAGTTCCCCATTTTCGATAGGCAAGACCAAATCATCATCTAGAACTTCTTGGTCCAACTGGTTAGTTGCGCCTTCCATAAAAACTTCCGTGACTGGATAAGATTCAACTAACTCAACTGGCTCCATACTGCGACTTGAAGCAAGAACAATGGTGTAAGACAACTGATAATCTAAGAAATACATACGGTCTTCGTACTGTACTTTCCCAACTGCAAGGATATCTTTTACATCTAAAATTTCTTGATTACGGTCACGCAAGTCAGCTGCTAAGTCTAAAGTCTGCTCAAAGTGCAAGCCTTCAGGCTGCTTACGGATTTCTTGAATATTTAATTTCATACTTCCTCCATAAAGATTTACTCCCTTGATTATACCATGAAAGGAGGTCAAGTAAAGCCTCTAAACTTTTAAAACATCTTTCTGTATTTTTTTGATATATTTATTATGACAAATTAATTTTTTGTGCTATACTATAGGCATCAATACATGAGCAAAGGAGGACGCTCATATGGAAGACAAAGCTCTTTTAACAGAAGCCTATCAGCTCGTTTCAAAATTAAACCAAACAATACAAAGTTGTAAACAGGGATTGCCAGATGACCTACGCTTACAGCAAAATATAGACGAAATTCTCAGAGCACTTAAAAAAGCTGAGAAAGTAGACAACGCTATCTTAATTGAACTGGAAACTTTTTACCAACTGACTAGTCTTTTGATTGGACTTGGTTCACTGAAATTAAATGACCAAGCCCGCACTGCTTGGAGAAACTATGACAAGTTCCACTACGATCACGTTAAACATACGTTGACACTTTATGGACCTGTTTTTGGATTTTAGAGCATAGAATTTCCAGTTTTCTGTTGACAAAATTTCCTTAAAGGTATAGTATAAAGATACTAATACTCGGAGGTAAGGGAGACATGAACAACTAAGTCTATCAAATAAAGAACCTTTATTTAGTAGATCTTGTTTTTGTCTCTTTTTGTGTGCTCTTTTATGCTCTTTTTCTGGCATGTTAATAGGGGTTTTTGACATAGACTTTGGGCTCTACTAGGTAAAGTAGAGCTTTTTGTTATGCACTATGGACATTCTAGAAAGGGCAACAAAATGATAAAAATCAATCATCTGACCATCACACAAAACAAAGATTTACGAGACCTTATTTACGATTTAAATATGACTATCCAAGACGGAGAAAAGGTAGCTATTATTGGTGAAGAAGGAAATGGCAAATCAACTTTGCTTAAAACTTTAATGGGGGACGCTTTGCCTGATTTCACTGTCAGGGGAGACATCCAGTCTGACCATCAGTCTCTGGCCTATATTCCTCAAAAACTCCCCGAGGAGCTAAAAAATAGGACTCTACACGACTACTTCTTTTTAGATTCTATTGATTTAGACTACAGTATCCTCTATCGTTTGGCTGAGGAATTGCATTTTGATAGCGATCGTTTCGCTAGCGACCAAAAGATTGGGAGCCTCTCAGGGGGCGAATCTTTGAAAATTCAGCTCATCCATGAGTTAGCCAAACCCTTTGAGATTCTATTTTTAGATGAACCTTCAAACGACTTAGACCTTGAGACGGTTGATTGGCTAAAAGGTCAGATTCGAAAGATTCGGCAAACCGTTATTTTCATTTCTCATGATGAGGATTTTCTTTCTGAAACGGCTGATACTATTGTCCACTTACGACTGGTCAAGCACCGGAAAAAAGCGGAAACACTAATAGAACATTTAGATTATGATAGCTATAGCGACCAGAGAAAGGCTAATTTTATCAAACAAAGCCAGCAAGCTGCTAACGACAAAAGAGCCTACGATAAAACCATGGAAAAACATCGGCGAGTCAAGCAAAATGTAGAAACTGCGCTTCGAGCTACTAAAGACAGTACTGCCGGTCGCCTATTAGCTAAAAAGATGAAAAATGTTCTCTCTCAAGAAAAACGTATTGAAAAGGCAGCTCAGTCCATGACCAAAAAACCACTTGAAGAGGAAGAAATCAGACTTTTCTTCTCAGATATACAGCCATTACCTACTTCTAAAGTCTTAATCCAACTGGAAAAAGAAAATTTATCCATTGGCGAGCGAATTTTGGTGCAAGAACTACAATTAACTGTCCGTGGCCAAGAAAAAATTGGTATCATCGGCCCAAATGGTATTGGAAAATCAACTCTGTTAGCCAAGTTACAGCAACTTCTTAATGATAAAAAAGAGATTTCGCTTGGTTATATGCCTCAAGATTACCAGCAAAAACTACAATTGGATTTATCCCCAATAGCTTATCTCAGCAAAACTGGTGAAAAAGAGGAACTACAGAAAATCCAATCTCACTTAGCCAGTCTCAATTTCAGTTATCCAGAAATGCAGCATCAAATTCGCTCCTTATCTGGCGGGCAACAGGGAAAACTCCTGCTTTTAGATTTAGTCTTGCGCAAACCAAATTTTCTCCTGCTGGATGAACCCACACGAAACTTTTCTCCCACTTCTCAACCCCAAATCAGAAAACTCTTTGCAACCTATCCAGGCGGTATCATCACTGTTTCGCATGACCGTCGTTTCTTAAAAGAGGTCTGTACGAGTATCTATCGTTTGACAGAAAATGGTTTGGAAGTCGTTGATTTAGAAGATTTATACTCATGAGGATAATTATTTGCTTTGGAGCGCTATTTGAACATTATAATAGGTGATACATCTTATGTTCACAGTCAAGTCAATCATTTCTTGTAATCAACTCTAAATAGACGGATAAAAACTACTTCTAACTATCAAAAAACGAGCACCTCCTCAGTTGGAAATGCTCGTTTTCTTATGTTGCCATGGTTTATAATTACAATGAGAAATGGGAAACAGCCTTGAATGGCAAAATCTCCTAAATCTCCGACTACCAACTTTTTTACTCTACTGGTTTTTCTTGATTTCCAGTACTTGTTGGAGATTCTGTTGTTTCCTTTTCTGAAGTTGATTCAGCAGGTTTAGAATCTGTTGCGTTGCTCGGTTTGTTTTCGTCGCTGGCAGTTTCACTGTTAGATTCCGCAGCTGCTGATGTTTCAGTTTCGGGACTTGTCTTATCACCATTTGCTTCAGCATTTGCTGCTGGAGTTGCTTCTTCAGTTACGCTTGATTTTGACTTGATTTCTTGATTCAAGACCAGAATAGCTTTTGTCAATTCAAGTAAAGCAGCTTTATCTTTACTCTTAGCAGAAAGTTGATCTAGTAGAGCATCCACCTTATCAAAGTCCTCATCAGAACCCTTATTGTTTTCTAAGTATGCGTGAAGCGACATAAGAATATCGTAGAGTTTTTGATAAAGTACAAGTGTCTGAGGATCTTGCTCTGCATTTTCCTTCTCTTGTTGAAGGGCGCTAGCGATACGAGTCAAGACATCTTTTACCTGGCTGTTTATTTCATCCAAGTCTGCATCAACCTTGTTTGTAGCAGCTTTGAGATTTTCTACTTCTTCTGCCAAGGATTGTCTGATTCCTTCTTCTTGGATTTGTTCCAAGAGTTGAGTTGCCTTGCTCAAAAGACTTTCTACTTGCTCCTTGCTAACATGATTGACATGTTCTTCAGGCATAAAGTCTCCATACAATTCTTTCAAGAAGCCATAAATGGCTGTCTTGGCAGTTTGATTATCAACTTTTTCAGTATCTAGAACTGTCTTAGTCGATTTAGCAGTAGTTGGTTGAGCTTTCAAAGCTTCTTCTACTTCTTGTTTTGCCTGATAGATACTTGGGAATAATTTGTTCAATTCTGCTGCCTTAAGGAAGGATTGAGATTGATACAAGGTCCAAGTCAACTGAGCTACTTTGTTTCGAAGTTCATCACTCAAACGACCGTCATTTACGTGTTCGTAGAAATACTTGATGTATTCTACAGTTGTAACACCTGTTCGATCATTAAAGTCTTGAAGAGCTCGAAGTTGTGATTCAACTGCTGCTAAAGCAGCCTCATCTTTTGCCAATTTAGCTTCTTGGAGTCGAACGAGAAGATCTTTCTTAGGAAGCCCATAAGAATCTGTATCCAGTGTATTTATTTTATCAATCAAGGCTTGATATTTCTTATCTAGAGCGCTTGTTTTAACAGGCTTGACACTTTCATCAATATGAATATATTGCTTATCAAAGAGATCCAGTGTTGCAAGATAACCTACTGTAGAGTTAGTTGCCAGTTTCTTCATGTTTTCAGTAAACTGACCTAAAGCTAACTCAATCTGTCTTTGTTCGATAGGCTTGTCTTTATAGATGTTTCTGCTTTCAGCTAGAAGTTGATCTACTTTTGCCAAAACTGCCTTCTCATCAAAAGCTCCAGGTTGGTAGTTGGATTGTAGAGCTGGAATTTTATTTTTCAAAGCCACTTCATAGCCCTTGGTTTGAACCTTGATGTAGTGATTGTGGTCACCATGAGGGATCACAAAACTACCATTTTCTACCTGCAAACTATAAGGAGACACACCATCACGTAAGGCAGTAGTATAGAGTTCATTTAAGAAATCAAGTTCTGGATTGCCAGTTTGGAGTGGAAGTCGAACATGTTCCTTACGAACAGCGTAGGGATGGATATGAGTTGGATCATAGGCTTGGTCTGGATTACCAAATACAAAGAATCCGTTTGAAATTCTAATAGCTTCAAGTGGAACCCCGTAGGTCTTAGAAATATAAGCTATTTTTTCTTCATCGCTAGCATCTCTTGAGAAAGACTCTACCGTTTTAGCAAGAGGTTTTACAGGCTCTGCATCATGATGTGTGTTCAAATGATTCTGAGCCGCCTTAATTTGGTCTGCTGTCAAATCCTTCTTGAAGAAGTAATGATTGTGGTCACCGTGACTCATGACAAAACCTTGCTCATCCTCACTGATGACGCGATTGGCATCAAAACCATGGCCATGTTCTTCACCGTGATGGTGATGACCATGTACTTCTTCATCGTGATCATCATCGTCATCATCATGTGCTGGACTTGGTGTTACTGGCGTTTTACCTCTCAAATGATCTTGAGCTGCCTTAATTTGCTCAGGTGTCAAATCTTTCTTAAAGAAGTAATGATTATGGTCGCCGTGGCTCATGATGAAACCAGCAGCGTCTTCACTGATAACTCGATTGGCATCAAACCTGTGATCATG
>ERZ1699229.32-NODE-32-length-13462-cov-2.869066_pt1 | contig 13462 bp, 10 predicted proteins | sample MGYA00581540_ERZ1699229 | MGnify/ENA primary metagenome ERZ1699229 (study PRJEB42319, sample SAMD00040307) | human oral metagenome | material: saliva | host: Homo sapiens | study: EMG produced TPA metagenomics assembly of PRJDB4115 data set (Metgenomic analysis of... | reverse complement strand
CCTTCATACATCTAGCCTTTGCCTATCATATGCTTAGTCTGATTTTAAAAGTGATTGGTGTAATAGATACGAATATGATGTTGATTGTGACCTTGTCTATCTGCGCTATCTTCCTCATCGCCTATGTGCTGATTTTCATGATTACATCAAGAAGCTATCGCAAGATTGTGCAAATGTAAAAAAAGATACCTCGACTTCAGAATCGAGGTATTTTTTGTGTTCTAAATGCTGAAGAGTTGTCCGAGTAAGAAGGTAACGCCCATGGTCAAGATGCCAATAGCGAGGTTCCGAATCATAGCTGTTTTGGTTGGGGCTTTTCCAAGTTTGGCACTAGTGTAACCAGTGAGAAGAAGGGCCACACCGACGATAAGGACGGTAGCAGGGATGCGGTATTCACTTGGGAAAATGGTCACTGACAGCATTGGTGGTAAGCTACCAAGGAAAAAGGAAATAAAGCTAGAGATGGCAGCATGCCAAGGATTGGTAAACTCTTCATACTCAATCCCATATTTTTCCTCTACCAAAGCCTTGAGTGGATTATTTAAAAAGGCTTTGTTGGTGAGAAGTTGGGCTGATGTTTCACACTCGCCATTTTGGATATAGGCAGCATAGAGGGACTTTTTGGCTAACTCTATATCTTGGTCTAGCAAGACTTGCTCACGCGCAACGGCCGCTTCCTCGGTATCTTTTTGAGTTGAAACGGATACATATTCTCCACCAGCCATTGAAAAGGCACCAGCTAAGATAGCTGCAAATCCTGATAAAAAGATAATCCAGATATTGCTCGTAGCACTGGCAACCCCGATAACCACACCAGCAATGGAAATAATTCCATCATTAGCACCAAGAACACCAGCACGCAGGATATTTAAACGACCTGCAAAATTTGAATCAATTTCGTGATTTGTTTCTGACATATTATTCTCCTTTTTATCCAGTATAAAGGAAAAATATAAGGAAATCAATCTTTTAAAACTGTCTGAAAAAAGTTGCACGATTTTAATGATATAAAAATGTCGACATCTTCTCTAATAGATCAAACACCGAAGGTAAAGAGTATAGAATGGCATAAAAAATTTAAAATTAAATATGATAATCATTTTGTTCACTTTATAATCGTTTACAAGAGAATAATGAGTATTAAATCAAATAGAATCCAAATATTTTGCGAACTTTTTTATATTTTTTTCGTAAAACACTTTACAAGTTCTTAAAAACATGATATAGTAATAAAGCTTAGAAAATGAGATGATGTTTTCTAGCAAATATAAACCCGAGTAAAAAATGCCTACGGACAGGCAGGGTTGAATGCCGAAGCGTGGTTGAAAAGCCACATTATTGATAGGGTTAAAAGCCTACTTTTATAAGTTGATGTTAGGACGTTTGTCCTAATTCATAAATTTTTAGTGTGGTGAAAGCACACGTCATCTTGTGAAACGATCAATAAAGTACGTAATATTTGCTACTAGAGAGTTAGGAAACATCAGGAACAGACATACTCAAAAGAAACAAACATAAAAACGTCAGAAGATTGCAGAGCAGGTGAAAACCTGCTCTTTTTTCATGAGTCAACCTTTAGTTCCTTAGTTTTCATAAGGTTCTAAAAATATGGAAAGGAATATGTCTTGAAGGAGTTAGATCAAAACCAAGCCCCAATTTATGAGGCCTTGGTGAAGTTACGCAAGAAACGGATTGTTCCCTTTGATGTTCCAGGTCACAAGCGTGGACGGGGAAATCCAGAACTTGTCGAACTGTTAGGTGAAAAATGTGTTGGCATTGATGTCAATTCGATGAAACCCTTGGATAATCTTGGTCACCCCATTTCGATTATTCGAGATGCGGAGGAATTGGCTGCAGATGCTTTTGGAGCTAGCCATGCTTTTCTCATGATTGGAGGAACAACCTCATCGGTGCAGACTATGATTCTTTCCACCTGCAAGGCTGGAGATAAGATTATTCTGCCACGTAATGTCCATAAATCTGCTATCAATGCGCTGGTTCTATGTAGTGCTATTCCCATCTATATCGAGATGAGTGTGGATCCTAAGATTGGTATCGCTTTAGGTCTTGAAAATGACCGAGTAGCCCAGGCCATAAAGAACCATCCAGATGCCAAGGCCATTTTGATTAACAATCCTACTTACTACGGAATCTGTTCAGACCTAAGGGGATTGACAAAAATGGCTCATAAAGCTGGCATGATGGTTTTAGTAGATGAAGCCCACGGAGCGCATTTGCATTTCACTGGTAAACTTCCAATTTCTGCTATGGATGCAGGAGCTGATATGGCGGCGGTCTCTATGCATAAGTCTGGTGGGAGTTTGACCCAAAGTTCGCTTCTTTTAATCGGAGAGCAGATGAATCCCGAGTACGTTCGTCAGATTATCAACCTGACCCAGTCAACATCTGCCTCTTACTTGTTGATGGCTAGTCTAGATATTTCACGTCGCAACTTGGCTCTTCGTGGAAAAGAGTCGTTTGAGAAAGTCATTGAGCTATCCGAGTACGCTCGCCGTGAAATCAATGCTATCGGTGGCTACTATGCCTACTCAAAAGAGTTAATAGACGGTGTTTCGGTTTGCGATTTTGACGTGACCAAGTTGTCAGTTTACACTCAGGGCATTGGCTTAACAGGTATTGAGGTTTATGACCTCCTGCGAGATGAATACGACATTCAGATTGAGTTTGGTGATATTGGCAATATCTTGGCCTATATTTCGATTGGTGACCGCATCCAGGACATCGAGCGCTTGGTCGGTGCTCTGGCGGATATCAAGAGACTTTACTCGAGAGATGGGAAGGACTTGATAGCAGGAGAATATATTCAGCCTGAGTTGGTGTTATCTCCACAAGAAGCTTTCTATTCAGAGAGAAAAAGTTTGTCTTTAGACGAATCTGTTGGACAGGTCTGTGGGGAATTTGTCATGTGCTATCCTCCAGGAATCCCTATCTTGGCGCCTGGTGAACGCATTACACGAGAAATTGTCGATTATATCCAATTTGCCAAGGAACGTGGTTGTTCCCTCCAAGGGACGGAAGATCCAGAGGTCAATCACATCAACGTCATTAAGAGAAAGGAGAACTAGATGGATTTATGGTTTTCTGAAGTTCATACTCCAGATGTGAAATTGTCCCTGAGAACAGCCAAGCAACTCTACGCTGGTAAAAGTGAATGGCAGGATATCGAAGTCTTGGATACGCCAGCTTTTGGAAAGATTTTGATTTTAAATGGGCACGTCTTGTTCTCAGATGCGGATGATTTTGTCTACAATGAAATGACCGTTCACGTTCCCATGGCTGTCCACCCAAATCCCAAGAAAGTCTTGGTTATTGGGGGTGGTGACGGTGGTGTTGCCCAAGTATTAACACTCTATCCTGAACTGGAGCAAATCGATATCGTGGAACCAGATGAGATGCTGGTTGAAGTCTGTCGTGAGTATTTCCCAGACTTTGCTGCAGGTCTAGATGATCCTCGTGTTACCATTTACTATCAAAATGGGCTACGCTTCTTGCGAAACTGCGAAGATGATTACGATATCATTATCAACGATGCGACAGATCCATTTGGACATACGGAAGGGCTCTTTACCAAGGAATTTTACGGCAACAGTTACAGAGCCTTGAAAGAAGATGGCATCATGATTTACCAGCATGGGAGTCCCTTCTTTGACGAGGATGAGTCAGCTTGCCGAAGCATGCACCGTAAGGTTAATCAAGCCTTTCCAATCAGTCGGGTCTATCAAGCACACATCCCAACCAGTCCAGCTGGCTATTGGTTGTTTGGATTTGCTTCGAAAAAATACCACCCTGTCAAAGATTTTGACAAGGAAGGCTGGAAAAAACGTCAGCTTTTCACAGAATACTACACTGCAAACTTACACGTGGGAGCCTTTATGTTGCCCAAGTATGTTGAGGACATTTTAGAAGAAGAGGAAGGAAAAAAATGAGTCGTTTACTAGTTATTGGATGTGGGGGCGTTGCCCAAGTTGCTATTTCAAAGATTTGTCAAGATAGCGAAACCTTTACAGAGATTATGATTGCTAGCCGTACCAAGTCAAAATGTGATGACTTGAAAGCGAAGCTAGAAGGTAAAACAAGTACAAAGATTGAGACAGCTGCTCTTGATGCTGACAAGGTAGAAGAAGTGATTGCCTTGATTGAAAGCTACAAGCCAGAAGCCGTTTTGAACGTAGCTCTACCATACCAAGATTTGACTATTATGGATGCTTGTTTGGCTACAGGTGTCCACTATATCGACACAGCTAACTACGAGGCAGAGGATACAGAAGATCCTGAATGGCGTGCTATTTATGAGAAACGTTGTAAGGAACTTGGTTTTACAGCCTACTTTGACTACTCATGGCAGTGGGCTTATCAGGAGAAATTCAAAGAAGCAGGCTTGACTGCTCTTCTTGGTTCTGGTTTTGACCCAGGTGTGACCAGTGTCTTTTCAGCTTATGCCCTCAAACACTATTTTGATGAAATCCATTATATCGACATTTTAGACTGTAATGGTGGTGACCACGGTTATCCGTTTGCGACAAACTTTAACCCAGAAATCAATCTACGCGAGGTTTCAGCACCAGGTTCTTATTGGGAAGATGGAAAATGGGTCGAAGTCGAAGCTATGTCTATCAAACGTGAGTATGATTTCACTCAAGTTGGACAAAAAGACATGTATCTCCTTCACCATGAAGAAATTGAATCGCTAGCTAAAAATATTCCAGGCGTTAAACGCATTCGTTTCTTTATGACCTTTGGTCAATCTTACTTGACGCACATGAAATGTCTTGAAAATGTTGGACTTCTTCGTACGGATACCATTAACTTTAACGGCCAAGAAATTGTTCCAATCCAATTTTTGAAAGCCTTGCTTCCAGATCCTGCCAGCCTTGGCCCACGCACGGTTGGTAAAACCAATATCGGTTGTATCTTTACAGGTGTTAAAGATGGTGTTGAAAAAACCATCTACATCTACAATGTCTGCGACCATCAAGAATGCTACGCAGAAGTTGGTTCACAAGCAATTTCTTACACGACAGGCGTTCCAGCCATGATTGGGACAAAATTGGTTATGAACGGTACTTGGAAACAAGCTGGAGTGTATAACCTTGAAGAATTGGATCCAGATCCATTCATGGAAGCTTTGAATGAGTATGGTTTGCCATGGGTTGTGGTTGAAAATCCACAAATGGTGGACTAATGAAGTTAGAACAAGTACCAACACCAGCCTATGTCATTGACTTGGCCAAGTTAGAAGCCAATTGCCGCATTCTACAATATGTTCAAGAAGAAGCTGGTTGCAAGGTTTTGCTTGCCCAGAAGGCGTATTCCCTTTATAAAACCTATCCCTTGATTAGCCAGTATCTCTCTGGTACAACAGCTAGTGGACTTTATGAAGCCAAATTGGCAAGGGAAGAATTTCCTGGTGAAGTTCATGTTTTTGCACCTGCTTTCAAGGATGCGGACTTGGAGGAATTGCTGGAGATAACAGACCATATCGTCTTTAACTCAGAGAGACAGTTGCGTAAACATGGGGCCCGTTGTCATGAAGCTGGTATCAGTGTCGGTCTACGCCTCAATCCTAAATGTTCAACGCAGGGTGACCACGCGCTCTATGACCCTTGTGCACCAGGCTCTCGTTTTGGAGTCACTCTAGACAAGATTCCGAGTGATTTGTTGGATTTGGTGGATGGACTTCATTTTCATACCCTTTGCGAGCAAGGTTCAGATGATTTAGAGACAACTTTGAAAGCAGTAGAAGCGCAGTTTGGTCCCTACTTACATCAAGTTAAATGGCTCAACATGGGTGGTGGTCATCACATCACAAGAGAAGATTATGATGTGGATTTGCTGATTTCTGAGATTAAGCGAATCCGAGAAACTTACAATCTTGAAGTCTATATCGAGCCGGGTGAAGCTATTGCTCTTAATGCTGGCTATTTGGCAACAGAAGTTTTGGATATTGTAGAAAACGGTATGGAAATCTTGGTTTTAGATGCCTCTGCGACTTGCCATATGCCTGATGTACTTGAGATGCCCTATCGTCCACCTTTGAGAAATGGCTTTGAGGCACAGGAAAAAGCCCATACCTATAGACTTTCTTCCAATACCTGTCTAACGGGTGATGTGATTGGTGATTATAGCTTTGAGAGTCCCATTCAAATTGGCGACAGACTTTATTTTGAAGATATGGCTATTTACTCATTTGTTAAAAATAATACCTTTAATGGTATTGGATTGCCAAGTCTCTATCTCATGGACGAACAGGGAGACTGTAGCTTAGTCAAAGCCTTTGGCTATCAAGACTTTAAAGGGAGATTATCATGATAAACAGTCCCAAAAAATTAGGCTATCGCATGCCAGCAGAGTACGAACCCCATCATGGTACCTTGATGATCTGGCCAACAAGACCAGGATCATGGCCTTTTCAAGGTAAAGCTGCTAAAAGAGCATTTAGCCAGATTATCAAAACCATAGCAGAAGGGGAAAGAGTCTATCTTTTGGTGGAGCAAGATTACTTAGCTGAAGCCCAAGACTACCTTGGAGATAGCGTTGTTTATTTAGACATTCCCAGCAATGATGCCTGGGCGCGTGATACTGGTCCAACCATTCTCCTTAATGATAAAAGGGAAAAGTTGGCAGTAGACTGGTCTTTCAATGCTTGGGGTGGTGCTGTTGATGGTCTCTACCAAGACTATGAAGATGATGACCAAGTAGCCAGTCGTTTTGCTGAGGTCTTGAAAATGCCTGTCTATGATGCTAAACCTTTTGTACTGGAAGGCGGAGCAATCCATAGCGATGGTCAAGGAACTATTCTCGTGACTGAAAGTTGCTTACTTAGTTCTGGTCGCAATCCTCATCTCAGTAAAGAGGAAATCGAAAACACCTTATTAGAGAGCCTTGGAGCTGAAAAAGTTATCTGGCTTCCTTATGGTATTTATCAGGACGAAACCAATGAACACGTTGATAATGTCGCTGCCTTTGTCGGCCCTGCTGAGCTTGTCTTGGCTTGGACAGATGATCAAAATGATCCTCAATATGCCATGTCAGCAGCTGATTTAGCGCTTTTAGAAAAGGAAACAGATGCAAAAGGTCGTCACTTCACCATTCATAAATTGCCTATCCCTGCAGTTCGACAAGTTGTGACAGAAGAAGATCTTCCTGGTTATTCCTACGAAGAAGGAGAAGAAGAGCGATACGCTGGTGAACGACTTGCTGCTTCCTATGTCAATTTCTATATTGCCAACAAGTCTATTTTAGTGCCACAGTTTCAGGATAAAAACGACCAAGTAGCCTTAGATATCCTCAGTAAGTGTTTCCCAGACCGTAAAGTTGTCGGAATTCCAGCCAGAGATATTCTCTTAGGTGGTGGCAATATCCACTGTATCACCCAACAAATCCCAGAATAGGAGAAAAAGATGAGAAATGTAAAAGTTGCAGCCATTCAGATGCAATGCGCTAAGGATGTGGCAACAAATATTCAAACAGCAGAGCGTTTAGTACGTCAGGCTGCAGAACAAGGCGCACAAATTATTCTTTTACCCGAATTGTTTGAACGTCCATACTTTTGTCAGGAACGTCAGTATGACTACTACCAGCATGCCCAGTCGGTGACAGACAATACAGCTATTCAGCATTTTAAAACCATTGCCAAGGAGCTAAAGGTCGTTTTACCAATCAGTTTCTATGAAAAAGATGGCAATGTCTTGTATAACTCTATTGCTGTCATTGATGCAGATGGGGAAGTGCTGGGTGTTTATCGAAAGACCCACATACCAGATGACCATTATTATCAAGAAAAGTTCTATTTCACGCCTGGTAACACTGGTTTCAAGGTCTGGGATACTCGCTATGCCAAGATTGGGATCGGTATCTGTTGGGATCAATGGTTCCCTGAAACAGCGCGCTGTCTTGCGTTAAATGGTGCTGAATTGCTCTTTTATCCAACAGCCATCGGTTCAGAGCCAATTTTGGATACAGATAGTTGTGGTCACTGGCAACGTACCATGCAAGGACACGCAGCAGCAAATATTGTTCCAGTTGTTGCAGCCAATCGCTATGGCTTGGAGGAGGTCACTCCTAGTGAGGAAAATGGTGGACAGAGTTCCAGTCTTGACTTCTACGGTTCATCCTTTATGACAGATGAAACAGGAGCTATTCTAGAGCTAGCTGAAAGACAAGAAGAAGCTGTTCTGTTAGCTACTTATGACCTAGACAAGGGAGCAAGCGAACGCCTAAACTGGGGTTTATTTCGAGATAGAAGACCCGAAATGTATCAACGCATTACGGACTAGTAGGGGAGAAATGAGAGATTCATTCTGCTAGACTCGTTTTCACTAGCAACTATAGGGATACTAGGTCATCTAGGAAGTGAACTTTATATTTTAACCCTCTAAGGCTTTCTCGCGCTTTAATGCGAGGAGCTTTTCTATTTAAGCTTTATCAATAAAACATGCTATAATAGTTGCAGAAAGGTTGGTATTTATGGCTAGAATATTGGTTATTGAAGACAATAGTGACATTCAAGAAATTTTGCGAACACTTCTTACTGAGGAGCATGAGGTAATTCAAGCCTTTTCTGGTACAGAAGGAATCATGCATTTTGACCAAGGTGGGATTGACCTCGTTTTGCTAGACATCATGCTTCCTGGGAAAAATGGGGATCAGGTTTTAAAAGCTATCAGGGAACAAAGTCAAACTCCAGTCATTATGCTAACGGCTTTGAGCGATAAAAAACTTATCAGCCAATACCTTTTAGACGGTGCCAATGATTACATAGTCAAACCTTTTGATTTGGACGAAGTCTTTGCTAGAGTTACTGTTCAACTACGCCAAAGTGCAGAAAAACAGCCTGTGAAAATAGTAAAAACTGAAAATCTGCCACAAAACTTGAAAAATATCCAGTTTGATGCAGAAAGTTTTGAAATCAAAAATAGTCAGGAAACGATTCGCCTTGCCAAGAAAGAATGCTTGATTCTCCAAACTCTCCTTAAACATCCTAAGAAAATTTTTACAAAAGAAGAACTTTATGAATTGGTCTGGGAGGATAGCTACCTACCTGGAGATAATACCCTCAATACGCATTTGAGTAATCTTCGTAAAAAATTAAACCAGCTTGACCCAAATCAAGAATATATTGAAACCATTTGGGGAGTTGGGGTAAGATTAAAAGGAGACAAGCAATGACCTACATGATAATCTTTATCCTACTGGTACTCTTAATTATTTTATCGATTCTATTAATTCGCTACCATCTAGCACTTAAAAACTTGAGTCAACAGATTGAAGACAAGATTCTCACAGGTAGTATGAAAAGAGTCGGAGTCAGCATTTTTTCCAAACATTTTTTACATCTCTACCAGCAGATTGAGAATCTATTTCAGGAAGTGGAACAATCTCGACTGGTTATGAAAAGGGAAAAGCAGACTCTGGATATGGCCATCAGCAATATCGCCCATGATATTCGGACGCCTCTGACTATCGCTTCAGGCTACACCCAACAATTGATAAAATCTCCTGAAGACAAAGCAGAAACCTTACAAAAAATAGCCCAGCATCTTGATTTAGTTTCCAAACGTTTGGAGGCTCTCCTAGAATACCGTCGTTTGATGGAAGGAGCTGTCAAACCGAAACTGGAAGAAGTGGATTTTTCAGCTTTTATCACCAAAAAGACTCTGGCTTATTATGATGTTTTTCAGGCGGCAAATATCACGCTTGATTTTGAGGTTGAAACTGGTCTGAAAATGAGGACTGATGAAGATTTACTGGATCGAATTTTACAAAATCTGCTTGGAAATGTCCTCAAACATGGCAAGGAAGAAGCACGTCTATCTTTGAGAAAGGAAAAGGAACAGCTTGTCTTAGAGATTGCAAACCTTGTTAAACAGCCCATCAAAAGAATAGAAAATCTCAGTAATCGTTTTTATTCTGAAAATCTATCAGACACGGAAGAATCCTCTGGTTTAGGCCTTTATATCACTGAGGAATTATGCCATCTTCTCGGTGCAGAGATGAAACTAAGCACAGATGGGCAGTGGTTATCGGTTTTCATTTATTTTTAACGAAAAGAGGCTCGGCAAAAACTCAATTTCAGGAGAAAATGAAGTAAATCTTCCCACAATAAAACGCATAATATCAAGTTTTCAACACTGAACTGCACCCCAAAAGTTAGACAGAAAAAATCTAACTTTTGGGGTGTTTTTATTATGAAATTAACTTATGATGATAAAGTTCAGATCTATGAACTTAAAAAACAAGGATATAGCATAGAGAAGCTTTCAAATAAATTTGGGATAAACAATTCTAATATTAGGTACATGATTAAATTGATTGATCGTTACGGAATAGAGTTCGTCAAAAAAGGAAAAAATCGTTACTATTCTCCTGATTTAAAGCAAGAAATGATTCATAAAGTCTTACATGAAGGCTGGACTAAAGATAGAGTTTCTCTTGAATACGGCCTCCCAAGTCGTACGATACTTCTTAATTGGCTAGCACAATACAAGAAAAACGGGTATACTATTGTTGAGAAAACAAGAGGGAGACCAACTAAAATGGGACGTAAACGGAAGAAAACTTGGGATGAAATGACAGAACTAGAGCGACTCCAAGAGGAGAATGAACGCTTACGTACTGAGGTAGCTTACTTAAAAAAGTTAAAAGAGCTGGAAGACAGGGACGAAGCTATACAGCGAGAAAGGCAGAGACAATTAGAGAAATGGCTTCAGGAGGATTTCGACTAGATTTACTTCTTGAAGTGGCTCGTTTACCTCGCTCAACTTACTATTATCAGTTGAAGGAACTAGATGGGCTTGACAAAGATAAAGATCTTAAAGCTGAAATTCAAGCTATTTTTACTGAGCACAAAGGAAATTATGGCTATCGCCGAATAACTCTTGAATTGAGGAATCGTGGTCATATAGTAAACCATAAGAAGGTCCAACGTCTGATGAAAATCCTTGGTTTAAGTGCTCGAATTCGCCGTAAACGAAAGTATTCTTCCTACCAAGGAGAGATTGGCAAGAAAGCAGAGAATCTCATTCAACGCCAGTTTGAAGGATCGAGACCAATGGAAAAGTGTTATACGGATGTGACAGAGTTTGCCATTCCAAATAGCACGCAGAAATTGTATTTATCGCCTGTTTTAGATGGCTTTAACAGCGAAATTATTGCTTTTAATCTTTCTTGTTCTCCTAATTTAGAACAAGTAAAAACGATGTTGGAACAGGCCTTCACAGAGAAACACTACGAGAATACGATTCTCCATAGTGACCAAGGTTGGCAATACCAACACGATTCTTATCATCGGTTCCTAGAGAGTAAGGGAATTCAAGCATCCATGTCACGTAAGGGCAACAGCCCAGACAACGGTATGATGGAATCTTTCTTTGGCATTTTAAAATCCGAAATGTTTTATGGCCATGAGAAAAACTTTAAATCACTTAATCAATTGGAACAAGCCATTATAGACTATATCGATTACTACAACAACAAACGAATTAAGGTAAAACTAAAAGGACTTAGTCCTGTCCAATACAGAACTAAATCCTTTCAATAATTATTTGTCCAACTTTTTGGGATCAGTACATATTCAAAACCTTAATACGATGCGTTTTATCATGCAGGGATCTACTATATTTCTCCTCAAATTGAGGTTCTATATCATAGTAGCTCTACTTACTTATAGATTCAAGTTTTAATCCTCGATTAATTTATAAAAATCAGAATGCTTTAGAGATAAAGTCTAATCTTCTTTACGTTTTGCAGTCAATAGTGCTGCTGACAAGGCTAAGCTAACACCTGCTAAGAAGATAGCTGTATCAGATTCTCTCTCACCAGTTTCTGGTAAGCTATTTTGATCTTCTTTGACTGCTGAAGCCTTTCTTTCTGTAGTCTGGTTATTAGCTAAGTTCTGTACTGGATGCTCTGCTTTCTCACGAACTGGTGCTTCATGATTTCCTACTGTTTCTGGAACAGCTTTATCCCCTGGAAGTTTGCTATCTTGAGGAGTTCCTGTGTTTACCTCGTCTTTAAAGTCAGGTTTCTCATCGACTGGTGCTACCTGATTACCAACAGTCGATTGTTTCCCTTTGTATTCTGAAATGTCGTTAACTGCTCCTTCAACAAAGTTAGCACCTCCCTTGAATTCAGGGACTTCATTGACCGCTGCTTCTACAAAGTTAGCACCGCCTTTGAATTCCGGAACTTCGTTGACTGCTGCTTCTACAAAGTTAGCACCGCCTTTGAATTCTGGAACTTCGTTGACTGGCGCAGGTTCCTCACCTTTACTATTTGAAATAGATGGTTTTACTCCTACCTCAATAATGCGATCTTGAGCCTTTCTTTGTTCAGTATGAACCAGAGTTCTAGTAGTTCCCGATACTTGAATATAGTCAACTTTTTCTCCATTTTGTCCTTCAGAAACTACACGACGTTGACCTTGAGCAAGTTCAGGATTTTCACGAATAACTTCTTTAAATGGTAGCGGAGTCTTTTCAATTTCTAAGCTTGGAGTTTCTGCTACTAAGTTCTTAACTCCTTCTGTCGGAGTTGTTTGGAAGGCTGTCTTAAAGTGTAAACGATACTCTTTCACAAGATTTCCATCTTTGGAAATAAGACGCACGAGTGTTGGAAGATTAGTATTTCCAGGATTCACAACTGTAACTACTCCATGTCCACTAGTTGTCGCAGTGACTTTTGGTTGGGAACTCATTGCTGTTAGTGTATAATCTGTCACATTTGGATCAAAGTTTTCCAATGCTTTTCCATCGATTGAAATAGTCGCTGATGTTGTTTCGACTTCTGCTCCCTTGCCTGCAGAGTAGGCTGTAAATTCGACTACTGCTAGACCGTTAGTAGTAGACTTACGAGTCATTCGAGCACGAATAGCTGTCGCTTGAACCGGTTCAAAGTTAAACTCGATTGGTTTACCAGCTACTAATTCTCCAGAAGCTTTGTAAGGAATTGGTGCCCAATTTTCTGCCTTGTTGAATGGATGGTCAGCATTTTCTTCATAACGAGAAATCGTACTTGGTTCTGTAAAGGCAGGACCAATATATCTTTCTAGAACCATTTTCTCTGGAGCATCTGTTCCACTATCTTTAAAGAACTGAATAGCTACTTTTCCAATGGATTGAGAGGCAATTTTTCCATCCTTCTTAAAGACTAGTCCGACAGAAGTTTCTTGATTTTTCGGAGTACGAGACCAGTTTGTCCAACGTCCGTCTTCATTGTATTTTCCATCATTGATATAGAAAATTCTATCATGTGAAGCTGCTTGTGTATCGTTCGTTGTCGAAGCAAAGGCTTTAGAATCCGTTTCATTGTTGCTTGGATTTTCTGACAGAATTTGGTTACCTTTAGCTACAACTGTTACTTGCATTTTGGTGCTTAAATCTGTACCTATTACATGACCAGTTACTTCAAAACTTCCCTCCTGTTCTGTCGCATGTTCAGGAAT
>ERZ1699229.31-NODE-31-length-13790-cov-2.956086_pt1 | contig 13790 bp, 8 predicted proteins | sample MGYA00581540_ERZ1699229 | MGnify/ENA primary metagenome ERZ1699229 (study PRJEB42319, sample SAMD00040307) | human oral metagenome | material: saliva | host: Homo sapiens | study: EMG produced TPA metagenomics assembly of PRJDB4115 data set (Metgenomic analysis of... | reverse complement strand
ACATGAAGGCTGGACTAAAGATAGAGTTTCTCTTGAATACGGCCTCCCAAGTCGTACGATACTTCTTAATTGGCTAGCACAATACAAGAAAAACGGGTATACTATTGTTGAGAAAACAAGAGGGAGAGTACCTAAAATGGGACGTAAGCCAAAAAAGAGACCTGAAGAGAGGACAGAATTAGAACGTCTTCAAGCAGAAAATGAGTACCTGAGAGCGGAGAATGCTATCCTAAAAAAGTTAAGAGAACTCCGATTGAAGGAGGAAAAAGAGAAAGAAGAAAGACAGAAATTGTTCAAGAATTAATGACTGAGTTTTCGTTAGATATTCTTCTAAAAGCCATTAAACTAGCTCGTTCGACCTACTACTATCACTTGAAACAGCTAGATAAACCAGATAAGGACCAAGAGCTTAAAGATGAAATTCAATCCATTTTTATCGAACACAAGGGAAATTATGGTTATCGTCGGGTTCATTTAGAACTAAGAAATCGTGGTTATCTGGTAAATCATAAAAGAGTTCAACGCTTGATGGAAGTACTCAATTTACAAGCTAAAATGCGACAGAAACGAAAATATTCTTCTCATAAAGGAGATGTTGGTAAGAAGGCAGAGAATCTCATTCAACGTCAATTTGAAGGCTCTAAAACAATGGAAAAGTGCTACACAGATGTGACAGAATTTGCCATTCCAGCAAGTACTCAAAAGCTTTACTTATCACCAGTTTTAGATGGCTTTAATAGCGAAATTATCGCCTATAATCTTTCAACTTCACCCAACTTAGAACAAGTAAAAACAATGTTGGAACAGGCATTCACAGAGAAGCACTACGAGAATACGATTCTCCATAGTGATCAAGGCTGGCAATATCAACACGATTCTTATCACCAGTTTCTTGAGGGTAAGGGAATTCAAGCATCCATGTCACGTAAGGGTAACAGCCCAGACAATGGTATGATGGAGTCCTTCTTTGGGATTCTGAAATCGGAAATGTTTTACGGTTATGAGAAGTCGTTTCAGTCGCTTAAGCAATTGGAACAAGCTATTGTAGACTATATTGATTACTACAACAATAAACGAATTAAGGTAAAACTAAAAGGACTCAGTCCTGTGCAATACAGAACTAAATCCTTCGGATAAATTGATTGTCTAACTTTTTGGGGTCAGTACAGTTGATAAAATAACTGATACGTTTTTATAATTTTAAAACCATTATACCTAATCTCCGTTTTTAATAAAAATAAAATAGTGTCGAATCGTGGTATAATGATGATAAAGAATTTTTTATACAAACTTTTCCCATGCACTATTTTATATTTGATAGGTAATTGAAGCAATAAAAAATATTTATAAGTTAATGTATCAGATTGATGAACTTACTGAAACATAAAGTTATCAGGAACTATATTTCGAATAAATAGCTCGATATTTTTAATACAAACAAACTATCATTCAAACTTTTGAAAAAAATCATAAAAGATAAAGTAATTATATTTACTTTTAGTAAACATACAGATTAGATTTTTAATCACAAAACAATATCAAGTAATATATTTTATGGAAGATACTATATATTATAATTTATACTAATCTGTATTAGAATATTTCACAAAATAAGAAATCTACTAGTCTCCAAATTATTATATGAGGTATAAAAATGAGCAGAATATTAAAATTTTATAAACAAAGTACTGTAATTGTGCCGATTATAGTCAGTCTTCTCACTACTGCTATTGTTCCGTTTTATCAATATGTAACAAGAAGACCGTCATACTCCTTTGTACTAAATAATCCAGTTGGATGGACTAAAGATGACGACATCTTCTCCATATATAATTATGGTAGCGATGATATGAAAGATACAACTGTATATATACGGTCATATATGATTCTCTCTTCAAATTCTCATTCGGACTATTTCGATGATTATATATCTACACATAGTCTATCTATACCTATGGAAGGATTAGATATGAGATTTCAACTAACAGGAAAATCAAAAGGAAAAATTGGACATATTAAATTTAACACAGATCAAAATCCTTTTAGTAATTACTTTTCAAATAATCATGTTGAATTTGGACCAAATTTAAATATTGATATTTCTAATAGAATAAATGAAAATAATTTACAAATCAATACTAATGATATTGACTCTGGATACGATAAAATGAATCTTGTTATTTTCACAATTTTCATCAATAATACAAGTAAAACACAAAATAATCTCTCTAATATTCAAGTTTATGCAACAGATTATTCTTCAGATTATAATACAGGTAAATCACGAACAAAATTAATACCAACTAATATATATTTTAAACAATTTGAGGATAAATATGAATATGATTATGCTAAATACTACAATAGAGAAGATTATGATAGATTTTGGAATGATAAAGATATAATAAACACTTACTATTCAAAATTCATTGATCAAATAATTAACGATTATAAAAAAATAAAATAATATAAGAAAATAACTTCTCAACTAGAAATATGAGTAAAAGATATAGTTTAAAAGAAATTAAAATTATTATAAGCAAAATTACTATTTATAGCTACATTGAATTATATGGGTAAATATTAAAATTTATGTCCAATCTGTATTTAATATTTATAAAACTTTTAAATTCCAATTATAGTACAACACTCTTTTACTTCGGGTGTTCACTATCAATTCTATCTAGTAATAATAGTAATTTTTCATCAATAATTTTATATTGAAGTTCATCTTCATTTTACTTCACGAAAATAATACACACTTTACTTATTTTGTTTTAGAAAAATAACATCACTTCTCAAAAATTTAATCATTATCTTTATGTTAAGGATTAAATTCTGTATTTGATAGGACTGAATCCTTTTAGTTTAGTTTTAATTCGATTTTTACTTAAATAATCAATAACAAAAATGACAATAGATTTTCTACTGTCATTTTATTTTTCTAAATTTTTAGCAGAGTATTCTCACAAGTCTCTAAATCTCTTTCAACTTTTCGAGATAGGCGGTTAATTCTGCTTGGGCTTCTGGTGTTGTGCCTACTAGCTGGCTGCGCATGTGTGCGAGTCTGGCTTCTACTTGTCCAATCTCCTTATCAATCTCTGCGAGCTGGTCGGCGAGGTCGACGAGGGGAACTACGGGTTCTTCCTCAAAGGTATCGACATAGCGTGGAATGTTGAGGTTATAGTCATTTTCAACAATCTCTTCAAAGCTGGCTAGATGGGCAAATTTCTCGACATTCTCGCGTTTTTGATAGGTCTCCAAAATCTTGGCAATATGGTCTTCGGTCATATTGTTTTGATTTTTCCCTTTTTCAAACTCTTTTGAGGCATCGATAAAGAAGACATCCTTATTGGTGCGATTCTTTTTAAGGATGATAATAGTTGTCGGAATAGAGGTATTGTAGAAGATATTTGCTGGCAAGCCGATAACTGTATCAATAGCGCCTTCTTCTAATAGATGCTGGCGAATCTTCTGCTCGGCTGCTCCTCTAAAGAGAACTCCGTGAGGAAGTACAATGGCCATGACACCATTATGCTTGAGGTGGTAAAAACCGTGAAGGAGGAAGGCAAAATCTGCTTTAGACTTAGGTGCCAGAACTCCATAACTTGAAAAACGAGGATCTTGCAGGAATCCACTATCTGCTGACCACTTCAGTGAATAGGGTGGGTTCATCAAAACCCCATCAAAGTCTGTAGGCTCCGTCGTCGGCCAATCTTCGTCTAGGGTATCGTGGTTGCTGAGGTGGTAGTTCTCAATCGCGACCCCATGAAGCATCATATTCATGCGAGCAAGGTTGAAGGTCGAAGTAATCAACTCCTGACCGTAGTAAGAAATCGTCGAAGCTTCCTTACTATAGCGCTTGGCATTGAGCAAGAGAGAACCAGAACCCATGGTCGGGTCGTAAACCGACATGCCCTTTTGATGCTCACGCCCTGCAAAGACAATCTGAGTCATGAGATGAGAGACTGCTTGAGGTGTATAGAACTCTCCAGCCTTTTTCCCAGAATCACTGGCAAATTGGCCTATCAAGTATTCATAAGCATCACCCAAGATATCACCAGCATGACCAGAGACATTAAGGTCGTTGAGCTGTTTCATGACTTCAGAGATGGTCTTGTTTTGCTTTTGTGGGGTGTTGCCTAGCTTTTTCGCATAGAGGTCAATATCTTCGAAAAGATTTTCAAATTTTTCATTAGCCTGCTCGATATCACGGAAACTTTGGGCTAGAGATTCTAGCTGGAAGGTGCCTTCGTGGATAGACTGAACCAGCTTGGTAAAGGTTAGAGAAGGCTCAATCACATAGCCCAACTCGTCATTTAGAACCTCGATGAGGTCTTCACGGACATCTGCATCCGCAAAGTTTTCCTCATAGAGAAGCTGGGCTTGCTGGAAGGACTCATAGGTCTCGTCCAAGTTGTCACAGACGGCTTGGAGGATGTTGTCGGATAGGTACTTGTAGAAAATCAAGCCCAAAAGGTAGGACTTGTATTCATTGGCTTCCATCTGGCCACGCAGGATATCTGCCGCATTCCAGAGGGATTGGTAGAGTTCTCTTGATAAATCTGTTTGTGACATAGGGTCTCCTATCAATTTCTACTTTCATTCGTTTAGTGTAGTTTTTTGCGGTCTTTGTATCTTAGATAATTGAACACGATCTAAAAGCTGTGTAAAAAAGATAAACTGTCTGGTCTTCATCGAAGACTGCGCCAGTTTCCTATTTTTACTGGGCTTTTGACGATCTTTGTATCTTAGATAAACATTTTTCTGAGTAAGGTTTGTTTGCTTTCTTTGAGCTGATTGACTTTTTCCTCTTGCTTGGCAATAGCCTTGTCTAGGTCTTGGAAGAAAGAACCGATGACCTCTTGTTCAGGGAGAGAAGGTAAGGAAGATAGTTCATTCTTCAATAAAGAATAATGACGTTTATACCCTTGGGATTTAGGCAGATATCTTTCTAACATTATAAACAAAAATGGCTGAGTAGTTAAATCTGAGTGTAATATTTTTATACCATCTGTAGCTAATAAAAAAGGAGTCTCAGGTTTAAATAAAGATAATGTATGATCACCAAAAAGAATAACATTACTAAAATTATTAAATGGTTTATTATCTGAAAAACCTACAATAGGAATGTCCCCTTGTTGTATTACAGGATTATTTCCCTCTTCATAATACTCGGTAATATAATTTTTGGAACTAATAGATTGGATTATCTCCCCCAACTTCACTTCCTTCCACTCATCTTCAAATCCTGCGAAACGAAGGGCGGGTTTGGTTTGTCCTTTGGTTGAGAATAAGAGCTTGAGGTAGGTTTTCTTCTGCTCTTTGAGCACCTCTAACTTACGCTGTTGAAGGGTGATAAGGTGGTCGAGATTGCGAAAATATGCTCCAATTTTCTGTTGTTCGCTGTATTTTGGATAATATGCTTCAAATCCCATTACATCAGAAACTGATAAATTTGTTTGCTTTGCTCCATCATCAAATGCTAAGAAATATGGATGCCTATTCATTAAAATGTAAAGAAAATAAGGGAATGTTTCGCCTATTGGAGTTATCCCTGCGATTCGCTGATTTAGCGTGTATTTATCATTTTTTTCGACCCAAAATGTTCTCGCAATAGCACGACCATTTGGAACATCACTCAGCACAAAGGCAATCTCATTTTCAAACAATGCTTCATTTTTCTTATTAGAAAATTTCTTTACTTCACCATCTGTGGAAATGAATTTTGAATTTACTACAATATACTTTCCGTTCTCATCAATGCAGTTTTCGTGAGCCTTTCCGTTACGATATTGAGCTACTTCTCCCAACTTACGCTGTTCCCAAGCTTCAGTATATCTCACAAAGCGATAACTTGGTTGTTTTGTCATATTACTCCTCCAACTAATTCGTCTTTATCTATATCTATAAATTGCAATTGATAAGCTTTACGAGCTCCCCATGCCTTAAGTATTTTCTTAATAGTATATTCATTCTCCTTATCGAACTGGTCTACATAAATGCTCACATCCGGTGCCTGTTTAAAAATTTCTTTAAAGTAAGGAGCATCCACTCCATTCTCATCCCGAATACCAAAACCAATGAAGTAGATTTCTTTGATAGAACTTAAATTTTTGAAAAGGGATTCGTGCTTTCTAAGTTGCTGATGGACAGGCTTTTTATTAGCAGCAGATAGTCTGTACATAGCCCGAGATAAAATATCTGCTCCTTCTGGTATGACTATCGAATCTTCTCCATGACCAAATATGAGAACTCCATCATCCAAATCACCATGAATATGAATGATGTTAGAAGAAGAAATGCCGTAAAAATCCTCTAAAGTACGAGTATAATTGAAATTCAAAAATCTTGCATTTCTATTAGTTAAAATCGTTTCTTTCACAATCGGGAAATGAGAGGTAAATTTTCTCATGCTTAATTGACTTTCCCATTGTTCATAGGTTTCTTTAATCCATTGTTTAAATAACTTGTTCAATTGATGATGAACATATTGACTGAGTTTATCCGCTACCTTTTCGGCAAATCCTTTTCTAGACTCAGTATCCTCTTTACTATCGTTTGTCACATAGTAAGAAGTGCTAGTATTCATAAAAGGGAAGCAGACTAGTTTTTCTTCAAAATCTCCCCAAAGCCTTTCTGTAGCTGTAATATGTAAAAAAATTTGATAAAGTAATTTCAACTTTTCCTGACTATCAGTACCATTCAATATTTCCATCACTTCTTCAGCATATATTTCACTCTTATATATTCTGTTATCACTGTCTTTTAGAAAATCTTTGATAGAATCAAAATTTTGCAACGACTCTAACAAATCATCTTTCCCATAAGCCTGCTGATAAACAAACTTCTTGAAATATAAATAATCCGTCTTTAAATCATGTGCTATATCAAAACCATTTCCGATAATAAATAATTTCTCCACTATATCCCCCCTTTCTATTACTCAATTTTCTTATTTCTACACTTTAGGTTTTCTCTTTTTGATTTCTATTCTTCAATTTTACCTATTTTTACACTTTAGGATTGCCATCTATCATTTCTATTGTTCAATTTTGGCCATTTTTGCACTTTAGATAGGAAACTATGCTATTCTATTCTTCAATTTTGCCTCTTTTGAAATAATAGAAAGTCTGATTTGACAAGATAACGTTAAACACCTAGCAGATAGAAAAGGCAAATCGGTATTTTATCTCCCCCTTAATGGTAAGATATCCTCTGAAATCATGCGCATATAGTCCTCTTTGAGGGCTTTTTTATATTTGAGTTTTGGTAGTGCCTTGCCTCCGTGAGCTTCCTTATAGGCCAGATAGTCCTGAGATTCTGTGATGGCTTTTTCACCATTTTGCTTGTCGCGTCCGATGCGGTAGTTGTCCACTACGAACTGGAGTTCATCCTCTCCTATCTGCCAATAATCTGCCGTTTCACGAATCTTTTTCTGGGTTGTTAGCTCAATCATCTCATCCAACTTATGGATGATAGACTGACCCTGATAGCTCTTGGCATCAGCTTGGACATTCTGCCAGAGTTTGGAGATGAGGCTGGATAACTTGGGATTGGATTTGTTCAAATCTTCGATATAGTTATCTACCAGACTCTTTTCCTTTTTACCGATGAGGTTTTCCCGATTTTCAATCAGGGCTTGGATGAGAGAGAGGATATAGTGATAGTTTATCTCGTCGGTGCGGATGGATTCGAGCTCATACTCGATATCTAGGAGAACCCCTTCCTCTTCTTGGTCTTCTTTTCTGCGTCTGCGGAGTTCTTCGATGACATTTTGATATTGGCCGGCAAAGTTCTCAATGTCTTCTAGGCTAAGGCAAATCTCTCTGAGGATGACTTTCTCATCATAGTCCGAATAGACCTGTATAGAAGATAGGAGCTTGTCAAATTCTTGGAAAGCCTTGGCAAAGCGTTTTAATTCTGCATCTGTCGCTGTATCCAAATCTGGCACCTGCTCTGGACTTGGAGCGATGGCTAATAGTTGATGAACCTTCTCAAGAAACTTGGCCTTCTCCTCCTGCCATTCTGGGGCTAAGACACTGGTTTCGCCACCATTTGAGTAGAGACTCAGAGCTTCATCCACTTTTTCTTTAAAGTGGTCGGGCGTTTGGAAGGTGACGATTTGGCCGAATTTCTTGCCTTCATCAAAGAGGCGATTGGTTCGTGAAAAGGCCTGAATGATATGCTGGGGTTTCATGGGCTGACGATCCATGAAAAGGGTCGATAGACAAGGGGCATCAAAGCCCGTCAACAAGCGGTCCACCACGATAACCAAGTCTAATTGCTCTTCACGGAAGGCAAAACGTTCTTTCTTACGGGCCAGACGGTCGTTGAGGTCACTATTGTAGGAAGCAATAGTTGCTAGGCTAAAGTGAGTACCAAACATGGTATTGTAGTCCTCTAGACTCTCCTCCATGTAGGCTTGGTTGACATAGGAGTCTGCTTCATTTTCTGTCACAGAGTAGGTAATGGCAACCTTAGGAAAGTCTGGTAAAACCTTTTTAACATTTTCCGAGATGCTTAGAGACTGCTCTCCATTTTTGACTTGCTTAATCAGGTTATAATAGGCCTGCGCACGGGCAATGCTTTTGACGGTCAAAATGGCTTCATAGGTTTTTCCTACTCCATTTTGGAAACCGAGTTTGCGTCTTGAGCGATTGAGAATGGCATCTAAAACCGCAAGCATGTGGCCTTCGTCATCATAACGCTCCTCGTCAATCTCATCTTCTGCCCAACCAGGCATGGTCGTCTGATACTCTACATTAAAGCCAAGAACCGCCTTGTCATGGATGGCTTCTTTGACGGTATATTGGTGGAGGCAGTCACCGTACTGCTCTTCGGTCGTCTGAGCAAGGTCTCCTTTTTGTTCACGTTTATTTTCTGTAAAGATAGGAGTTCCTGTAAACCCATACCAGAGAGAATTTGTAAAGAAGTGCTCTAGGTGGCGCTGGCGTTCAGGAGTCACTGCGCGATGGCATTCATCGACGACAAAGGCTAGTTTGAGTTGTTTGATACGATTGTAGACCTTTTGGTGACGGCCTTCATCAAACTGACGAATCATAGCATTGATTTTCTGGATGGTCGTCACAACGACACGGCGATCATCAGAAGCCAGATTTTTAACCAATTCCTGTGTATCATCGGTCTCGTCGATATCAATCATGTCGTTCTCTGCGTAAGACTGAAACGAACTGGTCGTCTGCTGGTCAAGGTCTGTCCTATCAATCACAAAGATTGTCTTTTCGATAGATGGAATCTGGAGCAGATTGCGCGAAACCTTATAAGAGGTCAGGGTTTTTCCTGAACCAGTCGTATGCCAAATATAGCCTGACTGGCGCTTGCGACTGGCTTCACGGATAGCCTCAATAGCATGAACCTGATAGGGGCGCAATAAAATCAAGGCCTTCTTGTCATCATCGATGACAGAATACTGCATGACCATCTCGTGGGCTCTCGGTATGGACAAGACAGACTCTGCAAAGTCAAATAGTTGAGGTTGAGGTCTATTTTCACTATCCACCCACTTGGTCAAGAAGCGTTCATTTAGCTTGTTGGCTTTGGCAGCTGCGATGTAGCGAGTGTCTGTGACATTAGAGACGACAAACATCTGAAGACTTGAAAAAATGCCTCTGAACTGTCCTTCTTGGTCGTATTTCTTAATCTGACGAAAAGCATCCATATAAGGATGAGAACGGCTTTTCAGTTCGATTTGAATCATGGGCAGACCATTGATTAACAAAGTCACATCCCCACGGCGCTGGCGAATCCCTTCTCCGCCTGTGATGACTTGGTTGACAACCTCATAGCTAGATTTGCCACCAGCGACATTGTTTCTCCACAAGACTTCCAAGCGAATAGTGCCTAGACTGGCATCTTCACGTTGAACCTGCACCTTGGCAATGCCATTTTCTCCTGCTATCCACTTGGCTGCTTCATAGAAGTTAACGAAATTGAGCTGGTTTTTGATTTGATTTTTCTCTGAATTTGTAAGGGGATGGTCTTGCAAAATGCGGACATTATTAGCTTCCAGCTTGGCAAAAAAGTTTCCCCATAGGAGGTCTTCTGTATTTAACTCAGGTCGATACACCCATTGACTTTCTCCCTTTGTCAGCTGGTTGATTAAATCCCGCTCGATAGCCAATTCCTGTTTGGTTTTGGCTTTACCTGCTACAGGGATAGCAGTCTCGTCTTTAGGAGAGAGTCTCTGGCTGATATGGAAATCCTGCAAGGCTGCTTGATTAAGATGTTGCAATTTTTCAAGAAGAGCTTGCTCCGTCCCTTTTATAGCTTGATAGCCTGCTGTCAATTCTTTATCTGCATCTAGGTAGTGATGCGGGTTCTTCTTTATTTGGATATATCCCTGCACCAAATCTTCTAAACGTCTCAGCTGAATAGCAAGCTGGTTCTGGAGTTCCTGAGAATTGCTTCCAGATGCTTCTTTCTGGCTGATAGCTTCTAGGTATTCTACGATGGCAGTATAACTAGCCTGCAACTCAGGTGCTGAAACGATGAGCTCTTGTTCTAATTCTTTTGATAAAGTATACATCATGTTCATACCCCATTTCTACAACGCAAAAAGCCCACCAAAGAAATTGGCAGGTTTTAAAAATGGGTACGAAGACTCGAATGCAACTCTCTGCATGGGACTTGTTTGCTTAACCATAGGGACTCTTCCTTTTCATTCATCCAAGGCGTTGCGACATCGAAAAAACAGCGCCTTTACTTCCTTCCATTGTATCATAAAAGACTAGTAGTGAAAAGGTTTTCTAGGGTATTCTCTCTAAATCTAGCAAGAATTCCCTGATCTTCAAACTTCTACTAAAACAAGCAAAATCCCTTGCAAACCTACATTGCAGGGGATTTGTGTATTATTCTTGTACTTCTTTCTGGGCAGCCTTGCCTTGGTCTAGAAGGGCTTGAACGATTTTCTCATCGCGTAGCTTGACAGAATCGTTGATCATTTCTGCGGACTTGACGATGGTTGTTTCTAGTTGGGCACGTTTCTGGCGTCCCAATTCAATAGCTGCGACGATACCTTGGTTTTGAGCGACCAGACTTTCAGCCAGTTTTGTAACCGATTCGACAGCGACTGTCGGGCTTTGGGCAATTCGTTCCATCTGCGGAATCACTTCTTTGCTGGTTTCAGCTAGCATCTGAAGGGCAGCATTATTGGCATTGACAATGGCATCCGCCACGACACCTGATTTCATTGATTGTTGCAAAATACCCAATTGGGCAATAGAAAGCTTCATTGTCGGAATCGTATTGCGACGAAGCATGCCCAATTTTTGGCGCATATCAGATGACACCTTCACAAGATTGCGCATCTGAGGTGTTGTTGCCCAGGCAACATAGAGACGGCTGACATACTCGGTGTGCTGTTGTTCGAGGGTATTGACCACTTCAGCCATGCGAGCCAATTCTTGTGATTTGGTTTGGTATTCTACCGTACTGGTATCGAGTTGGTCAGCTTGAGCTTTCAGTTCGGCAGCGCGCTTGCCAGCTTCTGTCTGGCTAGCTTCGATAAAGGAAATCACTCCCACTAGATTTTCAATGGATTTAGTATTGTCCTCAATCAACATCTCAGCTGAAACGATATTTCGAGCTAGCACATCTTCTTGCTTGACCACTGCGGCAGCCATGCTATCGAGCTTTTGCTCCACTGTTTTTGAGTCAAAGTAAAATTCTTGTAGGGTATTCTTGCTCTTGTTAAACAAGCGTTGCAAAAAGTTTGGCTTTTCTTCTAACTCAGCAATTTCAGCGTTCTTGTATTTGACGACAAAGCCTTGCAACTCACGGTTTGTATTCTTGAGAAGATCATCCACTTGGGGAATTTGTAGTTTCTTTTGTTCTGACAAGATACGATTGACCGTATTGTTCACACCTTCGACAGCAGATTGTCCAAAATCTAAAAGAGCATTTTGATTGGTGACAAACTGGTCTACCAACTGAGGCACGTGCGCCTTGATTCCTTCTTGCTGCTCAGGGCTCAGCTTCTCAAGGAAGGTCAAGGTTTTGTCTGAGCCAGTATTGGTCTCGATGATTTGGGTTGTTTTATCCACCTTAGCTACCGTATTATTGGCAATCTGGTCAATATCGAAATTAAATTCTGTCATGGTTACTCCTTTATTTCTAACCTATTCTTTACGATCTTTTTCTAGGATACGCAGACTGATATCAAAATCACGCATATCTGTTTCATTGAATTCTCTCAAGACTTGGTCCAGCTCAAGGTCAAATTGTTCGATAGCTGCTTTAGCTTGTTGCAAACGTTCTTCTGCTCGATTATAGTTTTTAGGATTGGCCTTAATCTTTAAATAGCCTTCTAAAATCGTTTGGAATTTCTCCATCTTCAAACTATGAATGGCCGTCAATTCTTCCTTATCCCCCTCCGCAGAGGTAGCAATCTTGTCTAAAATGGCCTGATGGTCAATGGCAATATTGGCCAAGGTCTGGGATAATTCTGGAGCTAATTCCTCTGGCTCCGCATTTTCAAGATCTACCTGACTTTCTCTATCCAAACGTTCTAGCTGAACATCGATGTTTGCCCTTACTGTACGAACCTTTTTATCAATACGGTTGTAGATATCAGCATCGATATAGGACTTGAGACGATCCGCCTCCTGATGGATTTCCCGCAGTTCGATTAATACTTGATTGGCCAGACTCTTATAGGAATCTGAGCCTTTCTCTACCAAGACTCCCTCTAACTGCTGAATATCTTTGTCCGCCTGACGAATCCGAGCTTTTAAAAGCTCAATCCGATCGTCGAGCGAACGATCCTGTAAAAGAGGATAGCGCCAACGTTTATAGAGACGATAACCACCATAGCCTAGCAGTACACAAGCCGCAAGCGGAAGAGCATATTGAACCAAAAGGCCCAGTAAGAACAAGAAGCCCCAAAAATAGAGACAGCCTTTCCAAAAACCATTACCCGATTTCATAAGTATTCCTTACTTTCAATTTATAAGTCTATTTTAGCACAAAAGACAAAAATGAGGGCGGAAATCCCCTAGAAAAGAGTTGATTTCTTTGCTGTAGAATGGAGGCTGGTAGCGCGTGGGCTAATTTCAGTGAAGCGGCCTCAAACCACAAACACACTCTGATGAATATCAAAACAAAAGCTTGAAAAATCAGAGGGGGTGTGTTAGAATGAAAGCATAAAGGGAAAATAATGCTTCTAGCATATGTAACTAAAAAAGCCCCACCGTGCCACCGATGGGCTTTTTTGCTACCCTCTAAAAGGGTTAAATGCTACTTGCTACGTCTCTTTATCCATAGCTTGAAAAGCTCAGATAGTAAGTTAACAAGTAACGGAGCTAGAAAAAGGGAAAATAACTCTAGCATATATAACACCTCCCTTCCTTAAAGTGAGGGGGCCAAAATATTATATCATACAAAAATTGTAAAGTAGATTATTATATTTGAACATTTATATACTTAGATTTTCCTAATAAAAAAGAAAGAAAGCAATACCAAAAAGGTTTACTTTCTTTAAATTCTATATGGAGATGGCGGGATTTGAACCCGCGTCCAAAAATGCCTCCCCTTAGCTTCTACATGTTTAGTTTACCTATTAAATTTAATTCTCCACTTAAGCCGATAAACAGGCAATGAAAAACGAGTTTGATTTATCTCTTATTTTTTTCTACAAACGGAAGAAAAAAATCGTAGACTGCTAAGAATGAACCGATTAGCTTTGTCACAGTCAAACAAAGTAATCAGCCTTTAGCTTATTAAGCTGCTAAAGCGTAATTTGTTTTTTCGCCAGTTATATTTAACTGATG
>ERZ1699229.14-NODE-14-length-17891-cov-3.074139_pt1 | contig 17891 bp, 19 predicted proteins | sample MGYA00581540_ERZ1699229 | MGnify/ENA primary metagenome ERZ1699229 (study PRJEB42319, sample SAMD00040307) | human oral metagenome | material: saliva | host: Homo sapiens | study: EMG produced TPA metagenomics assembly of PRJDB4115 data set (Metgenomic analysis of... | reverse complement strand
AATGATGGCTAAGTTCGGTACAGATCAAGAAATGGCGCAAAAGTTTGCAAGGATTTGGGATGCCTGTGCAGAGTTTGATAAGCCGGTAGCAAGTCAGTTTAAGATACGACGGAAGAGAGCAGATGACTTTCAAGAACGTGAACGTATTTTTGGATGGCATTTTACAAATTATTCATTTCATAATATTTATAATGATATTGATTTTCATCAAAATGAAAGAAGAAAGTTATCAGATATATTAGGAAAAAAGATAAATGAAAAAAATATAGAAGTAGAAAAAGACTTTGGCGATTATACTACAATCATTGACTTTCCAACATTCTTACTCCATGTATTGGCAATTGCGGAAGGTAAGAAGACTGATGAGATTCAACTAGATGATAAGAAACTCTTAGCACTATTTAATATAAAAAATAAAGATAAAACTTGGGTTATTGAATTTAGTGAATTTCTTCTTAGAATAAAACACATTTTCGATAATTACATCGTTAGAAATTCGAATATGGACTCTTCAAGTAGAAATAAGGATGAATGGTTTTTACAGAAGGGGACTTATTATGAATATCAACCAAATGGAAAATCTAAAGAGCATTATATAGTAGAAGAACGTTTTACTAATAATACGTTTTCGGATTCGGAAATTAACCAAAACATCATTCTTCTCCAATCCATGTTTGCTGTGACCTTTACTGCTAATCGTGATAGTCGTTGGTTATATGAAATCTTGCAATTCTTGTTTAACCATATTGAAGAGTTAAATCAAGCAGAATTTGCTAGTCTGTTTAAGGATTTTCTTGAGAAAATGGCAGTGAGATATGCTGAGGAAAGATTGTTTACTGAAGAAAAAAGTATCAAAAAATATGGTGCAATTCCTGTTTATGCTTTTAACTTTGTAGATTATGTTTTATGGAAAAATCGTGCTGAATTAGAGAAAGAGTACAAGGATATTAATTTTGATCATTTCAAATTTGCATATCGTCGCTCCATAGAGCATTGGTATCCTCAGAATCCAAATGGACATGATGGAGAGAGCCAATTACCTGTTGAGTTTTTACATTCCTTTGGCAACCTTTGTATTACTACCGATAGTCAGAACTCCAGGTTTGGCAACTCCTATCCAGAGGCTAAATTAGAACAATGGGAAAGAGAAGGGATATTCCATCGTCAGAGTTTAAAATTACAGATGATGGCAAAGATAACTTCTAAAAAAAATAGATGGGATATTGGTGAGATTCAATCTATGGAAAAAGAAGTGGAAAGGTATGTACAAAATTTTTGTAATAGCTAATTAAAACAAGCTTCAGTAAGCTTGTTTTTTAAAATACCAATATATGTGATATACTAGAAAGGGAGGATATTTCATGAAACTAAGAATCTTTGCGGAAGATAAGCCAGCTAAGAAGGTGTTTGAATATCAATTAGAACTTGCTGATCAGACAATTCTTCTATCGACAGCACTCTTGTCTGGTGCTATTGCTTTGGCAGGATTATTTTCTGCTTTGAAAGAAAAATAAAAATAGAAAAGGACAAATAAAATGGTTTTACCAAATTTTAAAGAAAATCTAGAAAAATATGCGAAATTATTGGTTGCGAACGGAATCAACGTGCAACCTGGTCACACTTTGGCTCTCTCTATCGATGTGGAGCAACGTGAGTTGGCTCACTTAATCGTCAAAGAAGCTTATGCCTTGGGTGCGCATGAGGTTATCGTTCAGTGGACAGATGATGTCATTAACCGTGAGAAATTCCTCCATGCACCAATGGAACGTTTGGACAATGTGCCAGAATACAAGATTGCTGAGATGAACTATCTTTTGGAGAACAAGGCTAGCCGTCTTGGGGTTCGTTCTTCTGACCCAGGTGCCTTGAACGGAGTGGACGCTGACAAGCTTTCAGCTTCTGCTAAAGCTATGGGGCTTTCCATGAAGCCAATGCGTATCGCAACTCAATCCAACAAGGTTAGCTGGACTGTAGCAGCCGCTGCTGGACTTGAGTGGGCTAAGAAAGTCTTTCCAAATGCTGCGAGCGACGAAGAAGCAGTCGATCTCCTTTGGGACCAAATCTTCAAAACTTGCCGTGTCTACGAAGAAGATCCTGTTAAGGCCTGGGAAGAGCATGCAGCTATCCTCAAGAGCAAGGCCGATATGCTTAATAAAGAGCAATTTTCAGCCCTTCACTACACAGCGCCAGGAACAGATTTGACACTTGGTTTGCCGAAAAACCATGTTTGGGAATCAGCTGGTGCTATCAATGCACAGGGCGAAGGATTCTTGCCAAATATGCCGACAGAAGAAGTCTTCACAGCACCTGACTTCCGTCGTGCAGATGGTTATGTAACCTCTACAAAACCGCTTAGCTATAATGGAAATATCATCGAAGGAATTAAAGTAACCTTCAAGAATGGACAAATCGTGGATATCACTGCAGAAAAAGGCGATCAAGTCATGAAAGACCTTGTCTTTGAAAATGTGGGTGCGCGTGCCTTAGGTGAATGTGCCTTGGTACCAGATCCAAGCCCAATTTCTCAGTCAGGCATTACCTTCTTTAACACCCTTTTCGATGAAAATGCGTCAAATCACTTGGCTATCGGTGCAGCCTATGCAACTAGCGTTGTTGGTGGAGCGGAGATGAGCGAAGAGGAGCTTGAAGCTGCGGGGCTTAACCGTTCAGATGTTCACGTAGATTTTATGATTGGGTCTAGTCAAATGGATATCGATGGTATCCGTGAGGATGGAACACGTGTACCACTCTTCCGTAACGGAGATTGGGCAAATTAAGGAGATAATATGTTAGGAAGTATGTTCGTTGGTCTCCTAGTGGGATTTTTAGCAGGTACTCTGACCAATCGTGGAGAGAGAATGGGATGTTTTGGAAAAATGTTTCTAGGCTGGATTGGTGCCTTTATAGGCCATTTGCTTTTTGGGACTTGGGGACCGATAATAGCAGGAACAGCTATTATCCCAGCGATTTTAGGAGCCATGATTGTCTTAGCTATTTTTTGGAGACGAGGAAGTTAAGTTCTTAAATCTGATACTCAATGAAAATCAAAGAGCAAACTAGGAAACTAGCCGCAGGTTGCTCAAAGCACTGTTTTGAGGTTGTAGATAGAACTGACGAAGTCAGCTCAAAACACTGTTTTGAGGTTGCAGATAGAACTGACGAAGTCAGCTCAAAACACTGTTTTGAGGTTGCAGATAGAACTGACGAAGTCAGTAACATATACCTACGGCAAGGCGACGTTGACGCGGTTTGAAGAGATTTTTGAAGAGTATGAAACGAAAAGGAGGTTGGTCATTGTACCAGCCTCCTTTTGAGTATGATATAATAGTTCTATGAGATTAGATAAATTTTTAGTTGCCTGCGCTGTGGGGAGTCGGACTGAGGTCAAAAACTTGCTCAAGGCTGGGCGCGTGACGGTAAATGGTAAAAAAGAAAAATCAGCTAAATTGCAGATTGATGAAGAAAGAGATGAGATTCGCTTTGATGGGCAAGTGTTGGAGTATGAAGAGTTTGTCTACTACATGATGAACAAGCCCAAAGGAGTTATCTCAGCGACTGAGGATCCTAAGCACAGAACCGTTCTGGACTTGCTGGATGATATTGCTCGGAGCAAGGAAGTTTTCCCAGTAGGGCGCTTGGATATTGACACGCATGGTCTTTTGCTCTTGACTAATGATGGCAAGCTTGCCCATACTCTTCTTTCACCTAAGCGTCATGTGGACAAGACTTATCAGGCTCAGGTCAAGGGAATGATGACCCGAGAAGATGTGGAGACATTTGCTGAGGGTATTCCGCTCAAAGACTTTACCTGTCAACCCGCTAAACTGGAGCTTGTTTCCATAGATACAGAAAAGAATCAAAGCCAAATCCGTGTGACCATTGCAGAAGGGAAGTTTCATCAGATCAAGCGTATGGTTGCCTACTGTGGTAAGGAAGTGATGGACCTGCAACGTTTGACTATGGGAACTCTAGTATTGGATGAGAACCTAGAACGAGGGGAATGGCGCCGCTTGACCAAGGAGGAATTGGAAAATCTTCTTGCTAGTATTGCTTAATCTGCTTTATATTCGAAAAAGGGGAGGGACAATGTCCTTGCCTTTTATGTTTTTCAGTTGCTTCCTTTGTGAAAAGAGTTATAATAGACTGTAGAATAAAAGGAGGAATCTATGAACGCGATTCAAGAATCATTTACTGATAAATTATTTGCCAACTATGAAGCAAATGTAAAATACCAAGCGATTGAAAATGCTGCCAGCCACAACGGAATTTTTGCAGCTCTAGAACGTCGCCAAAGCCATGTAGACAATACACCTGTTTTCTCATTGGATTTGACCAAGGACAAGGTAACTAACCAGAAGGCTTCTGGTCGTTGCTGGATGTTCGCAGCCCTCAACACCTTTCGCCACAAACTCATCTCGCAATACAAATTGGAAAATTTTGAGTTATCACAGGCCCACACATTCTTCTGGGACAAGTATGAGAAATCAAACTGGTTCTTGGAGCAAGTCATTGCGACTGCAGACCAAGATTTGACGAGCCGTAAGGTTAAATTCCTACTTCAGACTCCACAACAAGATGGCGGTCAATGGGATATGGTCGTTTCTCTCTTTGAGAAATACGGTGTCGTGCCTAAGTCAGTTTACCCTGAGTCTGTTTCATCTAGTAGCAGCCGTGAGTTAAATGCCATTCTCAACAAATTGCTTCGTCAAGATGCTCAAATCTTGCGTGACTTGCTTGCTTCTGGTGCAGACCAAGCGACTGTTCAAGCTAAGAAAGAAGACCTCTTGCAAGAAATCTTTAACTTCCTTGCTATGTCATTGGGTCTTCCGCCACGTAAATTTGACTTTGCTTATCGCGATAAGGATAACAACTACCAAAGCGAAAAGAGTATTACTCCACAAGAATTTTACAAGAAATATGTTAATCTCCCTCTAGAAGACTATGTTTCTGTTATTAACGCCCCAACTGCTGACAAACCTTATGGCCAATCTTACACAGTTGAGATGTTAGGAAATGTGGTTGGTAGCCGTACAGTTCGCTACATCAACGTGCCGATGGAGCGCTTGAAAGAATTGGCGATTGCTCAAATGCAAGCAGGTGAGACTGTTTGGTTTGGTTCTGATGTCGGCCAGCTCAGCAACCGCAAAGCTGGAATCCTTGCGACAGATGTTTATGATTTCGAATCAAGCATGGACATTAAACTCACTCAAGACAAGGCTGGACGTTTGGACTACAGCGAAAGCTTGATGACTCACGCCATGGTCTTGACAGGTGTTGATTTGGACGAAAATGGTAAGTCAACTAAGTGGAAAGTTGAAAACTCATGGGGAGACAAGGTCGGTACAGATGGTTACTTTGTTGCTTCAGATGCTTGGATGGACGAGTACACTTACCAAATTGTTGTTCGTAAGGAATTACTAACAGCAGAAGAACAAGCTGCCTATGAAGCAGAACCAATCGTCCTTGCACCATGGGATCCAATGGGTGCCTTGGCTGAATAAATGAGATATAAAAAGAACGGTTCTATAATTTTTAGGGTTGATGGAAATTTTCCACCAACCCTATTTTAGTGTATACAAAAAGGCCAACATCCATTATATTAAAAGCGCTGAAACCTAAAACAAAAGGATGATGACCATATGAACAATATACTAGAAGCTACACTACAAATCAAAGATAAAAACATTATTTGGGATAATAAAGTTCAAGAGAAGATATTTAAAAAGAGAAAATCTTTATTTTATGCAGCTACTTATACGCATAAACCAGAATTTTGTACCGTTTGTGGGTGTGTTAGCCGAAATAATAATATCGTTAAAAACGGCACGAAAACATCTCGTATCACTCTCTGTTCTGTTTCAGGCCTAGCGGCCTACTTAAATCTACGCAAGCAGAGATTTCTCTGTAGAGAATGCGGCTCTTCATTTACCGCAGACACTAGTCGAATCGTAGAAAAACACTGTCATATCTCTAAACGCTTAAAAAACGAAATTAAATCAAAAATAAGTGAAACAGTATCTGAAACCTATCTTCCGATAGTAATATGAGCTTCATTATTTGTGATAGCACTACACACAAGCTGGTCGATGTTGTACGAGATAGAAAATCTTACAGCTTGAAAAAGTATTTTCATCGTTTTGAGCCTAAGACTAGATTAAAGGTAAAAACTATCTCCATCGACATGTACTTACCGTACATTCAATTAATAAAAGAAATGTTTCCTAACGCTAAAATTATCATTGATCCTTTTCATATCGTACAAGCCTTAAATAGAGAATTAAATCGAACTCGGGTACGTGTCATGAATAAGCATCGCTATAAAGACTCTAAATTATATCGAAAGTTAAAACATTATTGGAAGTTAATTTTAAAGAACTCTAATGAACTTCAGAACTATAAATATAATCGTTATAAGCTTTTTGAAAGCTTCATAACAAGTAAAGGAATCGTAGATTATATCTTAGAAAAAAATCCATCTCTTAAAAATGATTATGAGGTTGTACATTCACTTCGTGAATGTATACAGGATAGAGATTATATAGAATTCAAGGAAACGATTGAAGCAGCTACGCAATTAGACCTATCTCCTGGTTTAAAAAGAGTATTAAAGACTCTTATGACTTACTTGCCATATATTCAAAATACTTGTGAGTATCCAACTAGAACAAATGGCCCTATTGAAGGAATAAACAATAAAATAAAAGTGCTTAAAAGAAATGCCTACGGCTTTAGAAACTATTACCATTTTAGAAATAGGATTATTTTAATAACAAAAATGTTTGGCCCAAAACAAAAAGGAATTAAGCAACAATTAGTTGCTTAATCCCTTCCTAAATTTCTTCATCAACACTATTTGACAAAGAGCCCTTTTTTAGTGCTCAAAATAGCACTCAATTTTAAATGGATTTGGTGTTCAAAAAATATAATCAAATGCAACAAACTAATTTCATTTTTAATAGGCACAATTAATTTTAGAAGATAGTACGAAAAAATATTGACTATTTTCTTTAGAATGTGTAAAATTTAGATAGATTATTTAAAGTGAGGTTTTTTATCTTGTCTATATTAAAGAAGAAAGTTAATATGTTTAGTGTACTATTGAATGTGGTATTAATAGCTATTATAGCTATTGGAGTGCTATTTTTCTTACCTAAGGAACATAAATCAGAAGTCAAATCGTCAATTAATATCGAAAGTATTGAAAAAGTGAATGAAGTTGTATTTTTGAATGCGGGAATTAATGAAATTATTTCTGAAACAAAAACAACTCAAGTTTTGGGGTTTGATGTGCCGTTCTCTAAAAAAGCAGCATTAGTAATTTTAAATTATAAAGCTAAATTTGGAATTAAAAGTAGTGTAAAGGTTGAACAAATAAGCGAAAAAGAATATAAGGTTATTGTTCCAAAATTGGAAGTAATTGGTGTTGAACTTTCAAAAGATAATCCTTATGATTTATATGATAGTCATGGAGAGTTATTAAGTGGAACTACAGAAGATATTGATACTGGGAAATTGGTCGCTAACCAACTTTCTAGTGATAAACAAGCAGAGTATTTAGATAAATTTAAGAGTGAAATTAAAGAATCTGCAATCAATTATTATAAAACAATATTTTCTTCAATGGATTCTGAAGTAAAAGTAACTATAGAATTTACAGAATAATTTTTGAAATACAAAACCCTGGCCATCTCTGGTCAGGGTTTTGTGTGGTTCTATAATTTTTAGGGTTGATGGAAATTTTCCACCAACCCTATTTTAGTGTATACAAAAAGGCCAACATCCATTATATTAAAAGCGCTGAAACCTAAAACAAAAGGATGATGACCATATGAACAATATACTAGAAGCTACACTACAAATCAAAGATGCACACAATGAAGGTGTTACATTCCATTTCTTAGAGAATATTAAAGAAGTATTGCGTGATGAGTGTGGGAATGTAACTGGTGTAAAGGTTATTACAATGGAACTTGGTGAATCAGATGAAAGTGGAAGAAGATCAACACATGAAGTGGCAGGTAGTGAACATATTATTCCATGTGACCTTGTCGTTGCAGCAATTGAACAAAAGTAGACTTTAGTGTTCTAGATGAAAGGTAAAAATTTGACTTTCGGTCAACATCAGAATACAATAGAAATGAACTAATAACAGGGGATGCATATTTAGGTCCTCAATCTATCGCAACCGCAATTAAAGGCGGGTGAGAAGTTGCGACAGAAGTACATGAATCGTTTAAAGAAAACACATAAATAACTTGTGGTGCCTTTCGTTTTTTTACTGGGAAAATTAAGGAACTATAGTTATAAATCCTTAAATATATTAATATATTAACATGCGTATATTTATGGGAAGAAGGTTATGTCATCTATAGTTGTACTTCTGACGATAAGGTTGTTCGTGTACCAAAGGAAATTAAAGGTAAACCTGTTATCGCAATTGGAGAACGTGGTCTTGCGAACTTGAAACATTGTGAGGCAATCGTTTTACCAGATACAGTACGATATATTGGAAAAGGTGCGTTTACGATTGACAATAAGTTAAAGTATGTCCACTTTGGTAAGTCAATAGAAACAGTAGAAGATGATGTTTTCAACTCTGATAGTTCATTAGAATCAGTTGTATTCCCAGAAGGAACAAAGAGTATTGGAACATTAGTATTTTGGGGGACATCATCAATTAAATCTATTACAATTCCAGCAAGTGTAACAGAAATTACAGAATACTTCTATTTTGTGGATAACTGTAACCCAGATGTAGAAATCCATACACCTAAGGGATCAAAGGCAGAAGAAGTAGCTAAAGCAATGCAACTTAAAGTAGTAAATGACTAAAGGGGAATAGTATGAACAAAAAATTACTATCAGGCTTAGGGACTGACCCCAAAAAGTGAGAATTTAATAAAAACACCCTAGGGCTACCGTCTTCGGTATTCAACCGGAGACAGGTAGTCCAATTTTTGTTGGATTCTTTTTTCATTAGGTTCTTCATCAACACTATTTGACAAAGAGCCAAAAGAATCAGGTGATAAACCTGATTCTTTTTTTGTTTGTACATTCTCACCAAGATTACATGATACCGAAGAAACGAGCTGCGATACCTACTGCAAAGAGTGCAAGGATGATTGAGATTGGTGATACTTTTTTCTTAAGCAACCACATGCAAAGGAAAGTAAGGAGAAGTCCCATCAATCCTGGAATCAATGAGTTCAACTGACCTTGAAGAGTTTGTGGTTGAATCTTATCTAAGCTCAATCCACCAAGTGCTTGACCAAGGATACCTTTCAATTCAGCACCTGATACAGGTCCTTCTGGGAAGTTGATGTAGGCACCTTCAGCTAATTGTTTACCAGGAAGGTTAACAGTGAAGTTGATCGATACCCAACGTTGTACAAGAACAGCAAGGATGAACATACCAAGGATAGAAGCTCCTTTAGTGATGTCTTTCAAGATACCACCAGACATGTCTTTAGTGATTTCAGATCCAGCTTTGTAACCAAATTCTTGTGTGTACCATAGGAAGGCCATACGGATCGCATTCCATCCGAAGAAGAAGAGAAGTGGGCCAACCAAGTTACCAGATGCAGCAAGTGATGCACCAAGAGCTCCAAGGATAGGACGAACTGTAAACCAGAATACTGGGTCACCGATACCAGCAAGAGGTCCCATCATACCGATCTTAACACCTTGGATAGCAGCGTCATCGATTTCAGTACCGTTTGCGCGTTCTTCTTCAAGTGCAAGAGTAACCCCCATGATTGGAGCAGCTACGTATGGGTGAGTGTTGAAGAACTCAAGGTGACGCTCAAGAGCAGCAGCTTGGTCTTCTTTAGTAGTGTACAATTTTTTGATAGCTGGGATCAATGAGTAAGCCCAACCCAAGTTTTGCATACGCTCGTAGTTCCAAGAACCTTGAAGGAATTGTGAACGCCACCAAACTTTTTTACGATCTGATTTTGATAATTGAAGTTTTTCAGTCATGATTGTTCCCCTTTCTAGTAGTCTTCTAGGATATCACCGATTGGGTCGTTAGAAGTTGCAGCTCCTCCGCCACCGTTACCACCTTGTTTTGAAAGGTTAAGGTAGATGAAGGCAAGGGCAACACCGACTACACCAAGGGCAATCAAAGTCAGTTGAGAAATGGCAGCAAAAGCAAAACCGATTGCGAAGAATGGCCATACTTCACGAGTTGCCATCATGTTGATAACCATAGCGTAACCAACGGCAACGACCATAGCACCACCGACAGCCATACCACCGTTCAACCAGTCTGGCATCAATTTAAGAGCATCTTGAACGGCAGAAGCTGGGATAGCGATAAGGAAGGCAGCAGGGATAGCAATACGAAGACCTTGAAGAAGAAGTGCGATAAAGTGAGCACGCTCAACAGCTGCAATATTTCCTTCTTTAGCAGCAGCATCGGCAGTGTGAACCAAACCAACTGAGATTGTACGAACAATCATAGTCAAGAAAAGTCCAGCTACGGCAAGAGGGATAGCTGTTGCTGTTGCAACGGCGATACCTTCAGTAGTAAAGTTGCCACCTTTAATCAAGATGATTGCTGCAGCAACAGATGCAAGAGCAGCATCAGGAGCTACGGCAGCTCCGATGTTTGCCCAACCAAGGGCGATCATTTGAAGTGATCCACCAAGCATAACCCCTGCTTCGAGGTTACCAGTTACAAGACCGATAAGGGTACATGCGACGATTGGTTGATGGAATTGGAATTGGTCGAGGATACCTTCAAGACCTGCAAGGAAGGCAACAACTACAACCAAGACAGCAGAAATAATTGAAATATCTGACATGGTTTTATTCCTTTTCTATTTAATGATAATAAAGTGAAAAATTTTCTTAGAATTCTTCGATAGTTACTGATGTCTATTATTGAACGTTGGCTTTGTTAATCAAGTCAAACAAATCTTTTTTGGTGTCGTTTGGTACTTTACGTACGTCAAATTCAACACCGAGGTCACGCATTTTTTCAAATGTAGCAACGTCTTCTTTGTCCATAGACAAAACGTTGTTGACCATTGTTTTACCAGTTGAGTGAGCCATTGATCCTACGTTAAGGGTCTTGATTGGCACGCCACCTTCGATTGCACGAAGGGCATCTTGAGGTGTTTCAAACAAGATAAGGGCATGTGTTTCTCCAAAGCGTGGGTCTTTTGAAACCTCGATCAACTTTTGAATTGGAACCACATTGGCTCTGACATTATTTGGAGCTGCTTGTTTAATCAATTCTTTACGAAGGTCGTCGTTTGCAACGTTATCTGAAGCAACGATGATACGATCTGCTTTTGAATCTGGAGTCCAAGCAGTTGCAACTTGACCGTGAAGTAAACGAGTGTCTAGACGGGCAAGATTGATTTTCAGTTTACCATCACCGATAACAGTTCCTTCTGGGATAGCAGCTTGGGCAACTGGAGCAGCTGCAGCACTTGCAACTTCTTCAACTGGATTTAACTCTTCTGGAAGAGCTTTGATGCCATCTTTGGCTTCTTTGATAATATTCGCAGCGACTTTTTCCACGCCTGCTGTAGCGTCCATGAGGCGCTCTGTATAGGCTTGGATTAACATCGGTAAGTTAAGTCCTGTGATGATGGCAAACTTACGATCAGGATTTTCTCCCATTACGCGACTAGCTTGGTTGAATGGAGAACCACTCCAAAGGTCAGCCAAAACTAGTACCTCATCTTCTGCGTCAAATGCAGCCACAGCGTTGTTAAATTTAGCATATAGGTCATCTGGACCTTCATTTGGCATAAAGGTTACAACTTGAACCTTTTCTTGTTCACCAAAAATCATAGATCCTGACTGATGAATACCTGCAGCGAATTCACCGTGGCTCGCAATAATGATTCCGATACTCATTATTGTCATTCCTCCTTTTTGTTTTTTCAGTTTTCATTTAAGAAAACTTTAAGACTAGATAAGTATAAACCGTTTTCATATAAAAATCAACTATTTAGCATAAAAAAATAAAAAGGCTTTCTTTAAAAGTGTTTATATATTAAGTTTTGGAGGAGTTTTTTGATTCCTTATTTAAAAATTTAATATAAAAAAGTTGGAAGCGCATTCCAACTTTTAAAATAGGTTTTTATTAGATTAGTGGGTGAAGTCGAGTACCATACGTCCTTGGATTTGACCTTTTTCCATTTCGTCGAAAATTGCTACAGCATCTTCTACTGGACGTTTTTGAACAACTGGAACTACTAAACCTTCTGCACCGAATTGGAAGGCTTCCTCCAAGTCTTTACGAGTTCCAACAAGAGAACCGATAACTTGGATTCCATCTAGAACGGTTTTAACAATGCTGAGTTCCATCATTTCAGAAGGAAGACCGACAGCGACGACACGACCACCAGCACGAACTGAGTCAACAGCCTGATTGAAGGCAACTTTAGATACAGCAGTTACAACAGCTGAGTGGGCTCCTCCATCTGTTTTTTCTTTGATTAGGCCTGGTACATCTTCAACTTCGAGGCCGTTAATAACAATGTCCGCACCCACTTCTTTTGCAAGGGTAAGTTTATCATTGTTGATATCAACTGCGACAACATGAGCGTTGAAAACTTTTTTAGCATATTGAACAGCGAGATTACCAAGTCCACCAGCACCATATAGAACAACCCATTGGCCTGGTTCAACTTTTGCTTCTTTAATAGCTTTATAGGTTGTTACACCAGCACATGTGATAGAAGAAGCTTGGGCTGGATCAAGTCCATCAGGAACTTTAACAGCATAGTCTGCAGTTACGATACATTGTTCAGCCATACCACCATCTACTGAGTAGCCAGCATTTTTTACTGTACGGCAAAGGGTTTCACGGCCAGTTGTACAGTATTCGCAAGTGCCACATCCTTCAAAGAACCAAGCAACGCTGACGCGGTCACCAACTTTAAGACTTTTAACATCTGGCGCAATTTCTTTAACGATACCAACACCTTCATGTCCTAGGACACGCCCCGGCACCTGACCGAAGTCACCATGGGCAACATGGAGGTCAGTGTGGCAAACACCACAGTATTCAATTTCTACAAGTGCTTCCCCAGTTTCAAGTGGACGGAGTACTTTTTCTTCAATAGCAACACCAGTGCTTTCTGGATTTACAACAACAGCTTTCATAGCTATCCTCCTTGATATTGGCCGAGAACAGGGACAACGGGACTGGATTGATTTTTTCAACAGAGTCGAGTGTGACGAGCTCTCTTGTATTTATATGTGAATTATATCACAAAAGAAAGCCTTTTCCAAGGTTTTGGAGGCAAAAAGTAGAACAATCGATTAACTGGTTGATGAGACTGTGAAAAGAGCACAAAGACCAGCTCGCAAGCTGGTCAGCATAGGTTATAAGAATAAGTCTTGTAGGGTTTTGGCAACCCCGTCTTGGTCATTTGTCAAGGAAATTTGCTCATCCGCATAAGGGAGTAGCTCTGGGTTGGCATTTTTCATGGCATAGCCCTTCCCAGCAAAAGCTAGCATCTCAGTATCATTGTGTTCGTCTCCAAAGGCAATCAAATCCTTTTTATCGCGGTTCATTACTTTGAGCAAGTAGTCCAAAGCAAAGGCCTTATTGACACCTTTTGGGGTACATTCAAGGATATTGAGAGGTCCACCCCAGGTATTAATAGAAAGTTGATGCTGGTAGAAGGCGTTCATTTCTTTTGCCAAGGCATATTTGTCACTGGCTCTGGTCTGCAAGAGAATACAGTTAGGGTCCTTGGTCACCAATTCAGGCTGAAATTGATCTTCAGGCTGGAAAGCTTCTACGCCAAATAGTTTAGGATTGGCAATTTCTTCATTAGGATTTGTAATGTAGAATTTTTTACGGTATTCTCCAGCGATAAAATCGGCTTGAATGTCCTCTGAACGTCGAACCATGTCTAAAAGATATTTTTTGTCTACGGTCAAACACTTTTCAAAGTCCCAAACTTGGTCTGGCAAATGAGTGAGGGAGCCGTTGAAATTAATCATAGGAGTGTCTAAGCCTAATTCATGGTAAAAATTTTTTGCCATGCGGTAAGGGCGACCTGTCGTAATAATAATCTGATGCCCTTTTTCAGCAACTTTTTTAATGGTTTCTTTGGTAAAGTCAGAAATCTGACTGTCTGAGTTGAGCAGGGTTCCATCCAGGTCAACTGCAATAATTTTTTTCGTCATATGAACCTTTCTAGTGTCTTTCCAGATAAGATGTCTACTATTATAACAGAAAGCAGGCAGAAAAGCAGATTCGAAACTAAAAAAGAAATTTCATCAAATTCTTAAATAAATCAAACAAAGATATTGAAAAAGTGAATGATAAATGATATAATTCTATTATTGTTCGTAAAAATTAAAAGGAGATTGATAATGGACAAATTATTTAAACTAAAAGAGAACGGTACAGACGTTCGTACAGAGGTTCTCGCTGGTTTAACAACTTTCTTTGCAATGAGCTATATTCTCTTTGTAAACCCACAAATGCTTTCGCAAACAGGGATGCCTGCTCAGGGTGTCTTCCTAGCGACGATTATCGGTGCCGTTGCTGGTACCTTGATGATGGCTTTCTACGCTAACTTGCCATATGCCCAAGCTCCAGGTATGGGGCTGAATGCTTTCTTTACTTTTACAGTCGTATTTGGACTTGGTTATTCTTGGCAAGAAGCCTTGGCTATGGTCTTCATCTGTGGGATTATTTCATTGATTATTACCTTGACAAATGTTCGTAAAATGATCATTGAATCGATTCCCAATGCCCTTCGTTCAGCTATTTCAGCGGGTATCGGTGTCTTTCTTGCCTATGTAGGGATTAAGAATGCTGGACTTTTGAAATTTACGATTGATCCAGGCAACTATACTGTTGTAGGAGAAGGGGCTGACAAAGCCCAAGCAACGATTGCAGCGAACTCTTCAGCAGTTCCAGGATTGGTTGACTTTAATAATCCAGCTGTTTTGGTGGCACTTGCAGGACTTGCCATTACTATCTTCTTTGTTATCAAAGGGATTAAAGGGGGAATTATTCTCTCTATCTTGACAACAACTGTTCTTGCTATTGCGGTTGGTTTGGTTGATTTGTCTAGTATTGATTTTGCTAATAACCATGTTGGTGCAGCTTTTGAAGATTTGAAGACAGTCTTTGGTGCAGCTCTTGGTTCAGAAGGGATGGGAGCTTTGATTTCAGATACAGCTCGCTTGCCTGAAACCCTTATGGCTATTCTTGCCTTCTCATTGACAGATATTTTTGACACAATTGGTACCTTGATTGGTACAGGTGAAAAAGTTGGTATCGTAGCGACAAACGGTGAAAATCACCAATCAGATAAGTTAGACAAGGCTCTTTATTCAGACTTGATTGGTACTTCAATTGGTGCCATCGCAGGTACTTCAAACGTAACGACTTATGTTGAGTCTGCTGCTGGTATCGGTGCAGGTGGACGTACTGGTTTGACAGCCTTGGTTGTAGCTATCTGTTTTGCTATCTCAAGCTTCTTTAGCCCACTTCTAGCGATTGTACCGACAGCCGCTACAGCTCCAATCTTGATTATCGTTGGGATTATGATGTTGGCTAGCTTGAAAAATATCCATTGGGATGATATGTCTGAAGCGGTTCCTGCTTTCTTCACATCTATCTTTATGGGATTCAGCTACTCTATCACTCAAGGGATTGCAGTTGGTTTCTTGACTTACACTTTGACTAAAATTGTTAAAGGTCAAGCTAAAGATGTTCATGTCATGATTTGGATTTTGGATGCCTTGTTTATCCTTAACTATATCAGCATGGCCCTATAATAGAATTACCCAGGGGGATTTCCCCCTTTTTTTAATACAAAGTCTAGGAGATGAATGATGGAAGAGAAAAGTATGTGGAAAGAATTGTTGAATCGTGCAGGATGGCTTTTGGTCTTCTTGCTAGCGACAATTTTATATCAGATTCCTTTAGGGGTTACTGCTATTTTAACTTTAAATGCAGTACCACTGTTACAGTCAGGGCTGATAGTTGCTGGTATTTCAATTGTGGTTTTAGCGCTATTTATTATTGGAGCTCGTAAAACGCAGTTAGCAAGTTTTAATTTTTCTTTTTTTAGAGCTAAGGATTTGGCACGTTTAGGCTTGAGTTATTTAGTCATTATCGGTTCAAATATACTTGGTTCTATCTTGTTACAACTGTCAAATGAGACGACAACAGCTAACCAGTCTCAGATTAACGATATGGTTCAAAATAGTTCTTTGATTTCTAGCTTCTTCTTGCTAGCCTTGCTTGCTCCAATTTGTGAGGAAATCTTGTGCCGTGGGATTGTTCCTAAAAAGATTTTCCGAGGAAAAGAGAACTTGGGATTTGTAGTCGGTACGATTGTGTTTGCTTTATTGCATCAACCAAGTAATTTACCTTCTTTATTGATTTATGGAGGTATGTCGATCGTTCTGTCTTGGACGGCTTACAAGACCCAACGTTTGGAAATGTCTATCTTGCTTCACATGATTGTGAATGGGGTTGCTTTCTGTTTGTTGGCTCTTGTGGTGATCATGAGTCGGACATTAGGGATTTCTGTTTAAGAATTTTGACAATTGCTTACTTATTTCTACTGGGAAAAAGATGAATGCAATCGTGTCCATCTTTTTCTTTTTATGGTAAAATAGAGAAATAATATGATGAAAAGCCTTGAGGGAGTGACCGATATGTCAAGTAAAGCCAATCATGCAAAGACAGCTATTTGCGGAATTATCAATGTAACCCCAGACTCCTTTTCGGATGGTGGTCAATTTTTTGCTCTTGAGCAGGCGCTCCAGCAGGCTCGTAAATTGCTAGCAGAAGGAGCCAGTATGCTCGATATCGGCGGAGAATCGACTCGGCCGGGAAGTAGCTATGTTGAGATAGAAGAGGAAATCCAGCGTGTTGTTCCAGTGATTAAAGCGATTCGCAAGGAAAGTGATGTTCTCATTTCTATCGATACTTGGAAAAGTCAGGTGGCAGAAGCTGCTTTGGCTGCTGGTGCCAATCTAGTCAATGATATCACTGGTCTCATGGGTGATGAAAAAATGGCCCATGTGGTTGCTAAGGCTGGAGCGAAAGTGGTCATCATGTTTAATCCAGTTATGGCTCGACCTCAGCGTCCTAGCTCACTCATCTTTCCTCATTTTGGCTTTGGTCAAGCTTTTACAGAAAAAGAGTTAGCTGACTTTGAAAAATTGCCAATCGAAGAGTTGATGGAGACTTTCTTTGAACGAGCACTAGCGAGAGCAAATCAAGCTGGGATTGCACAAGAAAATATCTTGTTGGATCCGGGAATCGGCTTTGGTCTGACCAAGAAAGAAAATTTGCTTCTTTTACGTGACCTGGATAAACTACATCAGAAAGGCTATCCAATCTTTCTCGGAGTGTCGCGCAAGCGGTTTGTCATCAATATCCTTGAAGAAAGTGGTTTTGAAGTCAAGCCTGAGACAGAACTTGGTTTCCGCAATCGAGATACGGCTTCGGCCCATGTAACCAGTATCGCTGCGAGACAGGGTGTGGAAGTGGTGCGCGTGCATGACGTAGCTAGTCACAGGATGGCAGTTGAAATTGCCTATGCTATTCGTCTAGCTGAAGATGCGGAAAATCTAGATTTAAAACAATATAAATAAGATGAAAGAATTCGAAAATAATCAGTGGATTGCCCACTATCGGACAGACCAACCGCATTTTGGCTTGGAACGAATGGTGGAACTGTTAGCGTTGCGTGGAAATCCCCATCTCAAACTCAAGGTCATCCATATCGGAGGAACCAATGGCAAGGGTTCGACCATTGCTTTTTTGAAAAATATGCTAGAAAAGATGGGGCTGAGAGTTGGTGTTTTCAGCTCGCCCTATCTCATTCATTACACAGAGCAGATTAGTATCCATGGGGAATCTATCTCAGAAGCGAGGCTAGAAG
>ERZ1699229.11-NODE-11-length-18448-cov-2.853065_pt1 | contig 18448 bp, 17 predicted proteins | sample MGYA00581540_ERZ1699229 | MGnify/ENA primary metagenome ERZ1699229 (study PRJEB42319, sample SAMD00040307) | human oral metagenome | material: saliva | host: Homo sapiens | study: EMG produced TPA metagenomics assembly of PRJDB4115 data set (Metgenomic analysis of... | reverse complement strand
CAATAATTCTTTGATCACTCTGAAAATAATTAACAATTTCTTCAACGCCATCACATCCTGAAAACGATTCAAATCCATATGTATTATCATTAAATTTATTTTTAAAAAATTTTAAATCATCGTCTCCCTCTACTATCACAAAAGTCTTTTCTTTCTTATAGTCTTCACCACGTAAAAGTCTAATTTCAGAAATTATATCCTCTCGCTTGAGATATTTTCTAATCGAGTTATTGTCCATATAACTCTCCTAAATCAATTTGATTCTCCCAACGATTATTAATTATTTGTGGAGAGTGCGTGGCTACAATTACATTCAGCTTCTTGAATTTAATTATCTCATATAAATCATCCATAAATTTCTTTTGCCAAGCTATATGTAAAGATATCTCAGGTTCGTCAATTAATAATAAGGTGTTCTCAGGAGTCTCGAAAATCAATTTATAGAATAAAATAATTTCCTGTTTTTCTCCGGATGATAGCTGAGATAGGGAAATCTGTTTTCCTTTAATATCTTTATCCTTAATATAAATACCCTCTTCTCTTGAAATCGCGATCTCTTTGAAATTCAATTTATCATTTATTATACCGGTAAATAATTCTAATTGATCGATAAAACATTTATATATTTTATATTTTTCGTCAAAATCATCAAAATATATTTTTAATGCTTTTGCAAACTCTTCTTTAAACTCTAAATTCCTCAAATCTTGAATTTGAGATAAATCAAACTTATTTAATTTTTGGAATTTCTTTGTCATTAATCCTATTTTCTGATTGAATTCTTCTTGTGAGGAAATTGCTTCTTTATTATTAAATAATCTAATAGGATATGAACTATCTAGCTCATTAGACTTTGAGGAATATTTAGAACTATTCTCATCCAAAAGAATTTTGAATTTTTTTGGTAATTCTTTAATCTCATCTTTTAGTCTAGATTCATCAAATCTATCAAATTCTTCACTGACCAATCTTTGCTCTCTTATGTAAAATACCTTTCCTAATTCTTTCGAAAATTCTTTCAGGAAGCTTTCAAAGCTTTTCAAATCAGTCCAACAAAAAAAGGTTTATAATTTCCACATCAATTTTTATGGAAATTATAAAACCATTATTAGTTTAATCCTTGTTGATAACGTGCCAATTCAGCTTGGTTAGCCCAAACATAGTGACCTGGACGGATTTCTACCATAGAAGGTTTGTCAGTCTCATAGTCGTGTTGACTTGGGTCGTAAACCTTCAAGACCTTCTTACGTTCCAAGATTGGATCTGGGATTGGTACCGCTGAAAGCAAGGCTTGAGTATATGGATGAATTGGATTGTTAAACAATTCTTCTGTTTCAGCAACCTCTACAATAACACCCTTATAAATAACTGCGATACGATCTGAAATAAAACGAACAACCGACAAGTCATGGGCGATAAAGAGATAGGTCAAACCAAGTTCTTTTTGGAATTTTTTGAGCAAGTTCAAGACTTGGGCACGCACAGAAACGTCCAAGGCTGAAATGGGCTCATCCGCAATAACAAAGTCTGGCTGCATGACCAAGGCACGGGCAATACCGATACGTTGACGTTGACCACCTGAGAACTCATGAGGGTAACGAGTCAAGTGCTCAGCAAGAAGACCTACTTCACGGATAATATTTTGAACTTTCTCTTTACGTTCTTCTTCATCCTTAAACAAACGGTGATTGTAAAGACCTTCAGAAATAATATAATCAACAGTCGCACGTTCATTCAAACTTGCAGCAGGGTCTTGGAAAATCATCTGGATTCGACGAATCAATTCCGCAGCTTGTTCACGCGATTTCTTACCATTAATCTTTTGACCATCAAAAATGATATCTCCATTACTTGTATCATTTAGACCGATGATGGCACGACCAATAGTTGTTTTCCCACTTCCTGATTCACCTACAAGCGAGAAAGTTTCTCCCTTGTTGATAAAGAAGTTAGCATTTTTAACCGCAACAAACTTCTTACTTCCTTCACCGAAGGAAATTTCTAAATCTTTGATTTCTACTAATTTTTCAGACATTTCCTTCCTCCTAGTCTGCCAGATGGGCAAATCCCATTTTTTCACGAATCTTATCATGGAGATTTGCAATCACAGCTGGTTTTTCTACTTTTGGAGCATCCTCATGAAGAAGCCAAGTTTTAGCCCAATGCGTCTCTGATACTGAGAATTGAGGAGCTTTTTGTTCGAAGTCAATCTGCATTGCATAGTCAGAACGCAAGGCAAAGGCATCCCCTTTCAGGTCAGTATAAAGTGACGGAGGTGTTCCTGGGATTGAGTAAAGATCCCCTTTATCATCAGCAAGCTGAGGCAAGCTAGACAAGAGACTCCATGTATATGGATGGCGAGGGTCATAGAAGACTTCCTCAACAGTTCCATACTCAACGATTTCTCCAGCATACATAACTGCTACCTTATCCGCAATACTTGCTACCACACCAAGGTCGTGGGTGATAAAGATTGTTGTGAAATGGTACTCGTTTTGTAAAGATTTTAGCAAATCAATAATCTGAGCTTGAATAGTTACATCCAAGGCAGTCGTTGGCTCATCACAGATCAAGACATCAGGTCGGCAGGCAAGGGCAATCGCAATAACGATACGTTGACGCATTCCTCCAGAATATTGGAAGGGGTATTCATCAAAACGTCTATCTGCGTCTGGAATCCCAACCTTATTCATGTAGTCAATGGCCAATTCTTTCGCTTCTTTAGCTGTTTTTCCTTGGTGTTTCACAATAACTTCTGTAATCTGACTACCAATTGTTTTAATCGGGTCCAAACTAGTCATTGGATCTTGGAAGATAGTCGCAATCTTAGCACCACGAATTTGTTCCCAATCCTTGTGAGAAGATAGAGCTGTCAAATCCTGACCACGGTAGTCAATACTTCGTTGAGCAATACGACCATTTTCTTCAAGCATACCTGTGAAAGTCTTTGTCAAAACAGATTTCCCTGATCCTGACTCACCTACCAAGGCTAATACTTCTCCTTCAACTAGTTCAAGGGAAACGCCGCGAATGGCTGTCAATACTTTGTCACGAACGTCAAATTCCACGACAATATCGCGAGCAGTCAAAATTACATTTTTTTCTTTTGTCATTTCTACTCCTATCTATGTGTACGTGGATCACTAGCATCCGCTAAGTTTTGACCAACTACGAAAAGGGACAAGGATACCAAGACAAGAGTTGTCAATGGAATCCAGAACAAGTAAGCATTGGTTGTTACGTTTTGTGAATAATCTGAAATCAAACGACCCAAACTTGGCACTGTAATCGGTAATCCAAGACCGAAGAAAGACAAGAAGGCTTCGTATGAGATAAAGCTTGGAAGCATTTGAGTCATGGTTGTCACAATAACAGATACCAATTGAGGCATGATATTTTTGGCAACAATCTTCAATGTTGGCGTTCCCAAAGTACGTGACGCCAAGTTGTATTCCAAGTCACGATAACGCAAGATTTGCACACGGATCATGAAGGCAATCCCAATCCATGTTGTTACACTCATGGCAAAAATCAGATTCCAGAATCCAGCTCCGATTGAGTAAGTCAAGACAATGACAATCAAAAGAGATGGGATATTTGAGATGACGTTGTAAACTTCCATCATCACACGGTCTACTGATTTTGAAATTCCCCAAATACCACCGACAAAGACACCGATAACTAAGTTAATCACTGTCGCAATCACAGAAATGAGGATAGAGTTACGAGCTCCGAACCAGACACCGTCAAAGAGAGATTTACCATTACTGTCTGTACCGAACCAATGCTCAGCATTTGGCTTGATATAACGAGCACTAAAGTCGTTTACCTTGCTGACATCATTGAAATCAAACTTAGAAAACATTGGGTAAATGAAACTCATCAAAATGATAGCTACCAAGATTCCCAACATAACTACAGTTGATTTTTTCTTCATAAATTGTCTAAACACTGAACCCCAGTAAGAATATGCTGGCGCATCAATGGCTTCAGAGGCAAAATCGTCACGTTTTACAAACTGAAATTTTTCTTTATCGATTGTAGACATTATTTGCCTCCTTTCTCAGTCAATTTAATACGTGGGTCAATAATAGTCATCCAAATATCTCCTAAAAGAAGGGAGAAGATAGAAATACATGTAAAGATAAAGACAAGACCAACGACCATAGAGTTATTAGATGCTTTTACAGAGTCAATCAACATTTTACCCATACCTGGGAAGGCAAAGACTGTTTCAGTAAGGGTTGCACCACCGATAACCCCGATAACGGCACCAGGAATTCCTGAAACCAGCGGAACCATGGCATTTTTAAAGATATGTTTGTTTGAAATTTCTTTTTCAGACAAACCTTTTGCACGAGCAAAACGTACAAAGTCTTGTGACTGTAAGTCAATCATGTAACGACGAATCCAAATAGCTGTACCAGGAGCACCCAACAAACCAAGGATAACTGCTGGTAAAACATAGGAACGCCAATCTCCAGCACCCAAGATAGGGAATGAATCTGGCAAACCGATTGAAGAACCAGCCAAACGAACGATATAAACCAAGGCAATGGTTGGAAGAGCCATCAAGAAGGTCAAAGCCCCTGTTGAGAAGCTATCAATCCAAGTATTCTTGAAGCGAGCCATAGCTGAACCAAGTGGCACGGCAATCGCATAAGAAATCAGCAAACCGATCAATCCAACGACAGCAGAGCTAGCAATCATAGAAGGATATTGGTAGTTACTTTCAGTTGCAGTATATGGGTCATCTTTCCATAGTTAGCTACTTCACGAGAGTCAGCCTGACTAGGTGATTTGTAGGTTCTTGAGTAAATATTCACAGAAGAAGTTTTCTTACCTGTTGGGAATTGAACTTGAGATGTTTTTGTTTGCCCTTGTCCTTGAGTAATAACCTGTAAAACAGGGCTATTAGCATAGGTTGGATAAGAGTCACCTAAATTAATGTTCACAAAGTTTTGATGCACAAATGGGAACTGACTGTTGAAGTACAAGAGATATTTGTGTTTAGTACCTGAACCGACCAATGACCATCCGATCGCTGGATCGTTTTCGAAACGAAGGTAACGCTTCAAGTCTGGATTTTCAGGGTCTTGAATTTTATTTGTATGATCAATGTCAATCAAGTTAGCATAGAATTTGAAAACACGTTCAAAAATGGGGATTTCACGAGTAGCGTAGAATTGGCCACTTTCAGTAAATTCTCCCAAGGTCCAACCATGACCGATTTGTTTGATGTACTTTTCATAGATAGCCTTGTTGGTATCATTGGCTTCAACGGTTACAGAAGCATCCATCTGGCTAGCTTTTTCTTGCAACTCTTTGGTATCGTAGTACTCGATATAGCCCATACGCTCATAAACTGTATTTTCATAGTTATCACGTTTATCAGCAGTTGTCGCAATCTTGTTATAGTTGGTATCCTGTTTGAAAATCAATTTTCGAGGAACCATTGTATAGATGATCGTGTAAGTCAAGGTTGTTACTAAGAAGATAGAAACCAATGACCGCAAAACACGCATAAAAATATATTTTTTCATATCATTTCCTTTAAAAATCCCAAAAGAACCTTCTCCTCATGGAGAGAAAGTTCTATTGAAAATTATTTACTTCACATGACTTGCCAATTCTTTTTGAGCTTTCTCGTTTGACTCAGTCTTTTCTTTCAACCATTTTTCACGAGCTTTTTCGTATTCTTCTTTGGTGATTGCTTTTTCACCAACTTCAGTATACTTCAAGTATCCTGCATTCTCACCTTTAAGCCCAGCTACAGAATATGAAGAACTAAATGGTAGAACTTTTGAAACATATGAAACGGCTGTTTCTTTAGGAGAAGCCATTACTGGAATTGTCAAAGCATTGTCAGTCAACCAAGCTTGTGCTACTGCATATTTTTCATAACGTTTTTGAACGTCTTGGTTTTCGCTGTTTGCGTCATCAAGTAATTTTCCATAGTCAGCTAAACCAAGTTTGCTTACTACTGATGCATCAGTGTTTTGGTCAATACCAAGGTAAAGGCGAGTATTTCCTCCCTTAATGACGAACTGATCCAAGAAAGTAGAAGGATCTTGATAGTCAGGGTTCCATCCTAGCAAGGTATGGATATCCCAGTCTTGTTCTTTAGCTGTTGGAGCGCTAAATGAAATTGGTAAAGCTTCTGCTTGAGTCATTTGTTGTAAGTCTACAACGACATTATCTGAACCCAATACTTTTTCAATTGATTGTTTCAATGATTGCACACGGTTTACAACCGCTGTTGATTCTTGGATAACCAAGGCATCCAAGTGGATTGGGAATTCAACACCTTCAGCTTGTAGGCTTGATTTTGCTTTAGCAAAGACTTCTTTAGCTTTTTCTTCATTGTAAAGTCCATTTTGAGAATCTGCTAGAGACACGTTTGACCAAGTAGAAGAATTTGTCTTAGCCAAGCTATCTTGTACCAATTCACCAAATGTTTTCTTACCAACTTGGAGATTATAAGGTGCAAACGTATTACGGATGGCTACTGCAGCTCCATCAGTACCGTTTGTTTGAGCTGAGTAAGAATTGCGATCGACTGCAAAGTTCAAGGCTTGACGGAATTCCTTGTTTAGCAATGCTTTCTGAGTAGATGTCTTTTGGGCATCACTTGTTTTGGCAGTGTGGTTATAAGTTGTACGGCCATAGTTCAAGCTGACAGTTGCAACACCCGCACCTGGTTCGTTAAAGTAAATATTATCTTTGAAGTCAGCTGCATATTTTTCATATGTCGAACTTGTAGGGAAGATACGAGCCTTGCTATATTGACCATCAGCAAAACCTTTAGCAATCACATCTTGATCTTTACCATCCCAGAAAGTGAACTTAACGTTCTCAATTTTTACATTTTCTTTATCCCAGTAAGCGTCATTTTTAGCCATCTCGATAGATGATTTAGGAGTTACAGCCTTCAAGACAAATGGTCCGTTATAAAGAATAGAGTTAGCATCTGTTGGGGCACCAAAACCTTCCCCTTTTGAAGTTAAGAATTCTTCATTAACCGGCATCATGACACCACTAGTGGTCTTGTCATTCCAGAAAGTTTCTGGCTGGTTCAAGGTATATTCTAGTGTTTGATCATCAAGTGCTTTTACACCAACGGTTGAAAAATCGCTTGTTTCACCCTTGATATAGGCTTCTAATCCCTTAATAGAAGAGCTAACGATTGAAAGTCCTTTTGATTTTCCATCTACGGCGTGTTTCAAACCAGTAACGAAGTCTTTAGCAGTGACAGGAGCGTACTCTTCTCCCTCTGCTGTCACCCATTTAGCATCCTTACGGATTTTATAGGTATAAGTCAAACCATCTTTTGAAACTGTCCATGATTCAGCAATAGAAGGAACCAGGTTACCATATTTATCATTAGCCAACAAACCATCTACAGCATTTGTTGTGACGAATGATGTTGAGTCGATATTGCTGACGATATAATCCAAGGTTTCTGGATCTGTTTGATAAACATATTGGTAATCTTTTGCTAGTTTAGCATTATTTGAACTAGTGTTTGAACACGCAGCTAGAACTCCTGACGCTAATAAGGTAGCTCCCGCTACAGCAAGCACTTGACTTTTTTTCATTTATTTACTCCTCTTATAAAGTATAGGTTATTATTAATTATACCATATATTTCAAGATATTTCAAGAAAAGTAAACGAATTTTCAGAATATTTAGGCTTATTATCACAAAAAATCTGAAAAAGCTATTGACTGAAAATCATTTTCAAGGTATAATAATAAACGTTAAGGCGGTATAGCCAAGTGGTAAGGCACGGCTCTGCAAAAGCTTGATCGTCGGTTCAAATCCGTCTACCGCCTTCTATAACTTGATTTATCAAGTTGCAAATGAACAGAAAGCCCCGTTTGAAGGGCTTTTTCTTTTTCTTCAGATAATTAGGGATAGATTTAAAGAACTTTTGGTGCAAGTTTGGAGCTGAGTTTTTTCGAAGGCATAATCCTCTTTTGAAATCAACTGAAAAAAGCTTCATCACACATGGTGACAAAAGCCTCTAGTTTACTCTGTTTCTTCTTCTATTTCAAGTTCTGTGATCTGGACTTTTACCTTGGTAACACGTCCATTTTTCACCTTATCATTGGTTAAGATAAGCTGTTTGTTTTGGCTGACCAATTCATAGCTGAGTTTCTCAGTCGTTGGAATACTCCCAATTCCTGTCAAATAATAACCAGCGATGGTATCAACGTCATCACTCTCCAGTTCAACATCAAAGTAGCTATTAAAATCATTGAGATTCATGGTACCTTGAACAATGTAAGTATCATCGCCAATCTGATGAACATCTATTGCTGCTTTGTCCGTTTCATCATCGATTTCCCCAACGATTTCCTCTAAGAGATCTTCAAGCGTCACCAAACCAGCCATCCCACCGTATTCATCTAGCAAGATTGCCATTTGTCTTTGGGTATTGCGCAATTCTTTTAGCAAGTCATCCACAAAAATAGTTTCAGGAACAAAGAGTGGATCTTGTAAAATTTTCTTCCAAACAATATTGTCAAAACCGTCTACAAAGGCTGCCTTAAGAAGACTCTTGGTATGAATAATCCCAATCACGTTATCCTTGTCTCCATCATAGACAGGGATACGAGAATAATTTTGTTTTAAAATACTTTGGATAATGATTTGACTATCATCCTTAATATCAACCATGAAGGCATCCGTTCTAGGAACCATAACTTCTCTGGCCATCAGTTCATCTAGTGAAAACATCCCCTGTAACATCTCAATTTCGTCAGCATCTAGTGTTTCTTCACTATTTGTCAGCATGTACTCAATTTCATCACGGGTCATTTTTTCATCAGCATCGTCAAAGGTCATAGGAGTCAAGCGACTCAAGAGATTGGTAGATGCAGACAAGAGCCAAACAAAGGGACTAACTAGTTTCCCAAGCCCAATGATAACTGGCGCTGTACGAATCGCCAAGGCATCCTTTAGATTAAGAGCGATTCTCTTAGGATACAATTCCCCAAAAACGATGGAAATATAAGTCAAAAATGCTAAAGATAGAAAACTTGCAACGGCATAAGCTGTTTCGCCATTTCCAAGCCAAGATGCAATTTCTCGTCCCAGAGTCTCTGCCAAACTCGCCCCTGATAAGATCGTAATCAGGGTAATCCCTACTTGAATGGTTGATAAAAAGTGGTTAGGATTTTCTAGTACCTTCAGCAGACGGATATAGCGTCTATCTCCTTCTTCTGCCTTTTGTTCAACCCGCGCACGGTTAAGTGAAACCATGGCCATTTCTGTGGCTGAGAAAAAAGCATTTAACACTGTCAAGATAAACAACAAAACAAATTGTAGCAACAATTTCTGACTACTTGGGTCTTCCATAGTTCTTCTCCTAAAATAGTATCTTATCCTTTATTATATCACAAAATCTAGTCCAGTACATATTATTTTTTCTCATACTCTTCGAAAATCTCTTCAAATCACGTCAGCTTTGTCTGCAACCTCAAAGCTGTGCTTTGAGCAACCTGCGGCTAGCTTCCTAGTTTGCTTTTTGATTTTCATTGAGTATCAGTGTCTATTGTAGCCCTGCTGAACCTAGTAAGAAAGAACTCCTATATCCACAAGTGACATAGGAGTTTATCTTATCTTTTACTGAGTTACCGTTACTTCTCCAGTTCGGTAATCCAGTTGAATCCCCTTTTGAACATTGGGAACTAGAACATTGAATTCCAATTCTCCGTCTGAAGACTTGGCTTCAATCTGTGAAGCTGAAGGAACTAAATCCTCGTTTGAAGCATAATAAAGAGTTACACGGTAACGGACACGCTTGTTTTTATCCAAGGCCTTACGTACCATACTTTCATAGTAATTTTGACCAGTCGAATCCTCGGCTTGCGCCTGATTAGCCCAGGCTGTCTGAACAGCAATGTTTTTAGGATTGCTTGTCGAGGCATCAAAACCATCCAAGCCACCGATTAAGGCATAGCCTAACAAGTGACCTCTATCGACCGCATGGGTATAAGTACCCTTTAGATTCTTAACCTGATGCCAGCCTGGAGGAGTCCAAGAAGTCGAACCATTCCCAGTTTCTTCACGATTCTTGTACTGGCGAGTAGCCTTAGACAAGAGGGCATTAGCTACAGTTGGCACAGTTTCCTTGCCCACTGTCTTTGTTTTATTATCAGCGTAGGGCTTACTTGAAACCTTGGCATCTAGATTTGTTTTATTACCATTGACGATAAAAGCACCTGAGCCATTCCACTCCAGACTCCCTTTTATTTGACTTTTGACTGCATCTGTTAAGACACTTTCTGCCAATTCTTTACTAGGAGCTTCAGACGCTTGTTTTTTCTGACTAAGCTTGGTTTTGGGACTATTAGCTGTCGACTGCAGCTGCTTGATATAGTAGCTCCCTACAGACAAAAGCAATAATACAAGCAAGCCAATCAATGTCTGTCTTGTTTTTTTGTTCATATTTCTCCTTATCTTTAGAAAAAGGCTGGTTCTCCAGCCTAATTTCCTGTAAATTTATGAATCAATTCCTGCCATTTTGCTGGAGACAGGATGGCCCATGGATCTTGACCCTTGCCCAAGATTCCATAACCTACCATTAAGCCAATTCCTAGGGCTAGAACTCCTAAAAACAGTACCAAAATGACTAAAAGTAAACGCTTGATTACGTAGCTTGATTTCTTATTCATCTTCATCACTTGCCTCAATCCGCTGAATCTTAGCACCTAGCTGCGCCAACTTCTCATGGAAACGGTAGTAACCTCTATCCAAGTGAACCAATTTACCAACTACAGTTTCTCCTTGTGCTACCAAACCTGTCAAAATTAAGGCCGCACTGGCACGAAGGTCAGTTGAAAGAACTTCTGCTCCCTGCAAAGCTTGTCCACCAACAATACGAGCTGTATCACGGATAATTTCCGAGTGCAAGCCCATGCGTCGCATTTCTTCTAGGTGTTGGAAACGATTTTCGAAAACTGTCTCTACCATGGTTGATTCCCCTTTGGCAACTGTCATCAAGGCTGTAAATTGAGCCTGCATATCTGTTGGAAATCCTGGGTGAGGCAAGGTTTTCACATGCACAGCTTTTAGATTGTCTAGTTGAGAACGAACACGAATTCCTTCGTCTTCTTCAATTACTTCAACACCCATTTCGAGCAATTTGGCAATCAAGGGACGGTTATGCTCCCAAACAGCGTCTTTAATCAAGACATCACCACCAGTCATGGCAGCAGCTACCATAAAGGTTCCTGCTTCGATACGGTCTTGGACTACATTGTGAGTCGTACCATGAAGTTTGTCAACACCGGTAATGGTAATGGTCTCTGTACCAGCACCTTTGACCTTAGCTCCCATTTCATTGAGGAGAATAGCTAGGTCAACAATCTCAGGCTCACGCGCAGCATTTTCAATCACTGTCACGCCATCAGCCAGGGTCGCTGCCATCATCAAGTTCTGCGTAGCACCAACACTTGGGAAGTCCATGTAGATATGAGCTCCATGTAAGCGATCAGCCTTAGCTTCGATATAACCAGCTGTCTGACTAATCTTAGCCCCCATAGCTTCTAGACCTTTCAAATGCAGATCAATAGGGCGGCTACCAATCGTACAACCGCCTGGCATGGATACCTTGGCATGACCTACACGAGCAAGAATTGGTCCCAAGACAACGATAGATGCACGCATCTTGCTGACATACTTGTAAGGAGCTTCCTCAGTGATATCGCCAGCCGCATCCACCTCAACAAGATGGGCTTCTTCATTAAAATCCACCTTGGCATTCAAACCACGAACCACCTGATTCATAGTGAAAACATCTGACAAGATAGGAACATTCTGCAAGACGGTCTTTCCTTCACTTGCTAGAATAGTCGCTGCCAACAAGGGCAAGACTGCATTCTTTGCTCCTTCGATCGTAACACTTCCTACCAGACGATTATCGCCACCTTGAACCACAATTTTTTCCATACTGATTTCCTTTACATTTGATTTTATAATAGTCCTCTAAGCGCTTCTTGCCACAATTGATAAAGGCTGATAAAGAAAGAACTCATGATATAGCCCATTACAATGCTGAAAAAGGCTACTAGTAAACGAACTTTTCCTGTATTCTCAGTTGTCACTTTTAAAACCTTTTCCCATCTAACAAGATTCTTTAAAAGGTAAAAACTCACATAAATAAAGAGCATGTGACTGCTTAGAGTGAATAATAATTGAATCATTTGACTATTATACCATCTTCTCTGTTTGTGCGCTAGTTTGGAAACTTCACTCAAAAACTAGGGATTGTTTTTCAAGTAATCAATTGCATCTTGTAGGGTTTTAACAGGCACGATTTTCATACCCGTCTTGATTGTTTTGGCTGCTTCTAGGGCTGTCTGATAATTGTTTTTCGCATCCGGATGCGCTTTTTGTTCTTCTTCGCTAACAGGATTATCTGGGGCAAAGAAAATAGCGGCACCTTCTCTAGCCGAAGCTACAACTTTTTTATCAATACCTCCAATGTCCCCCACATTACCATCACGGTCAATGGTTCCTGTACCGGCAACGATACGGCCATTACGAAGGCCAGGGTCAGCTATTTGGGTATAGATGGCCAGACTAAACATGAGACCTGCACTCGGACCGCCGATACCAGCTGTTGAAAAGCGAATTGGGACATCACTAGTCACTTCTGTACGGTCAATCAAGCCGATTCCAATTCCATTTTTGCCATTTTCTAGCGTAATGATTTTTCCTTCTGCAGACTTGGTTTGCCCATCCTCTTCATAGGTGACCTTGACGGAGTCCCCTAATTTTTGAGAATTGACGTAATCAACCAAATCTTTGGAACTATCAAAGGTCTGATCATTGACTGCTGTGACCGTATCAGAGATGTTGAGAATCCCTTTAAAGGTCGAATTATCCGTCACAGTCAAAACATAAACCCCAAGGTATTTGAGTTCGATATCTTTACCAGCTGTTTTTAGCCCTTGATACTTGGCCATATTTTGCGATGTTTGCATGTAGAATTGATTGATCCGCATAAATTCAACATCGGAAGAACCACCTGTAGTCTCTTGGGCACTACGAATATCTGTAAAAGGCGTCAACCAAGCATAAATCATATGGGCTAAAGTAGCGTGCTGGACACCAACCGTAACGAATTGATAGGCCCCAGCTTCCTTATCTTCTGTGTCATTTACTTTAAGGACTTGGCGAATATCTTCCGAACCACCTGGAACCTCTATATAGTAGGGCAAGGGCACTACAAATGCCAAGAAAGTCACAATCAAGGCCGCAATGACATATAAGGGCCATCTAATCTTTTTTTTCATTTCTTATTTCCTCCAAAATACTCTCAGGAACATAGCAGGCAATACCCTGACCAAACTTCAAAAGTTCTCTAACGCCTGATGAACTGATATAAAGATGTTCCGGTCGGCTATGTAAATAAATGGTCTCTAAATCAGGAGACAGTTGATGGTTGTAGTAATCAAAACTGGATTCATATTGCAAATCAGACGCATTTCTCAAGCCTCGCACTAGACAAGTAGCACCCAATCTTTTTGCAACATCAACCACCAATTCATCATGAGAAGACACGACTTCAACATTCCTCAAATGTTCCAAAGCCTTTTCTAACCCCCGTTTACGATTTTCAATAGGGAGAAATCCTTGTTTGTGGGGATTAAAAAAAACACCGACATAAAGTTTATCAAAAAGTCTGCTCGCCCGTTCAATCATATCCAGATGCCCATTTGTCATCGGATCAAATGAGCCTGTGAATAAGCCAATCTTATCTGACATAGACTGTCACCTTACTAATTCCATAAATTTTTTCCTTCCAGATGCCCAGGCAGGCAATTTCTTCTGGAAGTTCAACGGCCTTATCCGTCTCACACACGACCATGACATCTTCAGAAAAAAGCTCTCTCTCAGCCATTTTTTCAATATCTGCTACGATTTGTTCCTTGGCATAAGGAGGGTCTAAGAAAATGAGGTCAAATTCCCCAGATACCTGTTCCAATGCCCTTTCTGCATCCATCTTGAGGAGTTGAAATTTTCCAACTTCCTTGGTCATCTGAATATTTTCAGCCACGATAGCCTGAGCTTTACGATCTCTCTCCACCAAAACAGCACTGGCCATGCCACGCGATACTGCCTCGATAGATAAACCACCACTACCTGCATACAGGTCCAAGACTCGTCCCCCTTCAAAGTAGGGACCAATCATATTAAAAATAGCTCCCCTAACCTTATCCGAAGTGGGTCTTGTCGTCTTGCCTTCTAGTGTCTTGAGGGGACGTCCCCCATAGATTCCTGATACGATTTTCATACCGTTTATTATACCAAATTATGTGCAAAAAGAGAAAGAAAACCGAACCTTACGGTTCGATTCTCTACAAAATATTTTCGTAAGTATCGCGGACTTCTTGAGGCCAAACACTTGTTTGCACTTCTCCGATATGTTTCTTACGAAGTAGGAACATAGCCATCCGAGATTGTCCGATTCCTCCACCGATTGTCAATGGGAATAGGCCATTCAACAAAGCCTTGTGCCATTCCAATTCCAAGCGGTCTTCATCACCTGTGATGGCAACCTGACGACGAAGCGTTTCTTCATCTACACGGATTCCCATAGAAGACAACTCAAAGGCTCCACCCAGAGACTCATTCCAAACAAGAATATCACCATTTAGACCCTTGTAGCCATTTTCAGACTCACTTGTCCAGTCATCATAGTCTGGTGCACGTCCATCGTGCGGTTTACCGTCTGGTAATTCACCACCGATACCAATCAAGAAAACAGCTCCAAATTCTTTACAGATAGCATTTTCACGTTCTTTCGGCGTCAAGTCTGGGTAGCGCTCGACCAACTCTTCTGTATGGATAAAAGTGATTTGTTTTGGCAAGATTGACTCGATATCATAGCGGGCTTCAACAGCTAACTCAGTAAGGCGAATAGCCTTATAAATCTTCTCAACGGTTTCTTTTAGGTAGGCAATGTTGCGTTGTCCATTTGGAATAACCTTCTCCCAATCCCACTGGTCAACATAAACAGAGTGGGTCGCATCCAGCGAATCTTCATCTGGACGAAGGGCCTTCATGTGGACGAAAAGACCTTCACCCTCACCGAAACCAAAACGAGCCAAGGTATGGCGTTTCCATTTAGCAAGTGAATGCACCACTTCATAAGTAGCATCAGGGATTTGGAGAACCTTGACCGATACGGCATTCTCCACACCTGATAAGTTGTCCTGCATCCCGTCACCGACCCTACTCAAGATAGGACCTTGAACTTCGACAACTTCTAACTTATCTTTCAAATACTGGGTAAAAGTGTTTTTGACAAAAGAAATTTCTTCTTGTTGATGGATAAAACTTTTCTTCATAAGCTACTCCTCAAAAATTTAATTAAAAGCATTATACACCTATTTCCAAGAAAAGAAAAGAGAAAATTTAAAAAAATCAGTGTCACTCAAAACACTGATTTCATAGACCCTTTAGTCATTACGACCAAAGATACGTAAAATACTTAGGAAAAGATTGATAAAATCAAGATAGATACTGAGAGCCATTGACACAACCCAACCTGTCGCTACACGACCTTGTGATTGCTCATATGCATAGCGAATTCTTTGGTTGTCCCAAGCAATCAGCCCAGAGAAGACCAAGACCATGGCTACGCTAATCATATAATCAAAGAAACCGCTAGCCAAGAAAATATTGACTACCATAGCAATCAACAAACCGATAAGAGCCGCCATCATAGCCCGACCAAGGCCACTCAAATCTTTCTTGGTGAACATACCGACTGCCGCCATAACAAAGAAGAGAAGGGCGCTTGATACAAAGGCAGATAAAACTGTACCTGGAGTATAGAAGGCTACCACGAAACTAAGGGTAAAGCCGTTTAATACTGAGTAAAGTAAAAATACTGGAAGAGCAGCTGGACTATTCTTTGAAGCCATACTGCTGGCAACGAAAACCAAGGCCAACTCCGCAAAAGTAGCAATGGTCAACCAGAGACGCCCCTGCATCAAAAAGTAAACCAACTGAGACTGAAAGACCGTCAACATAAGACCTGATACTAAAGCGGATAGTCCGATTCCCAGACCAACAAAGGCATAAACCTTAGCGTAAAATTGATTGAGACCTGCGCGGTCGTGAATAATAGTGTGATTCATCTTTTCTCCTTTTCTATGAACATCTTTCCTTGATTATAACAAAGAAAGTTAAAATTAGCTTAAATGGAAAATTAAAATACCAGCGGCAACTGCAACATTGAGACTCTCTGCCTGACCCTTCATGCTAATATGGACCAATTGATCTGCACTTTCAGCCATGAGGGGACTAATTCCTTGACCTTCATTTCCCATGACTAGTACAAAATTTTCTATAGGAGGCAGTTCTCTGTAATCAACAGAATCTTTAGATAGGGTTGTTGCTAGCACAGGGATAGCTGCCTCTTTGGTTTCCTTAAGAAGCGCTTGACTCGACATCCGGTAAATGGGCAGATGGAAATGACTGCCTTGCATCGAACGCAAGGTCTTGAGACTGTAGATATCTGCTGACTTATCTGAAACAATCACTCCAGTAAAACCTGCTGCATCCGCAGTTCGAATGATAGTTCCCACATTACCAGGATCTTGCACATCTTCCAAAAACAAGAACTTGCCCTGACTCAAGTCAGCTTGCCCTACTTCTTCTTTTTGAACCACCGCAACAATGCCCTGTGGAGTCTGAGAATCCGCCAAATCTAGCAAAATATCCTCTGACACCCAGACAGTTTGCGGAAACGAGGCTAACTGATCTCGGTAATTTTCTAAGGCAAAGATTTTCTCAATCGTAAATCCAGCTTGGACAGCTTCTTCAAACAAGTGCCAGCCTTCAATCAAATAAGCAGACTTGCGGTATTTTTTTTGGTGTAATTTCTTGGCATTTTTTACCACAGAATTGGCTTTTGAGGTTATAATAGTCATAGAAATATTATAACACAATCAAAGGGGTTTGGTATGCAAAAGGTTAGAATGATTGCCCAAGGTAGGGTGCAAGGAGTCGGCTTTCGTTGGGGTGTTTACAGCTTGGCACTTGAAATTGGTGGCATCACAGGTCGGGTATGGAATAACGACGATGGCACAGTGGAAATCTTAGCCCAAGCAGACTCATCTGCTATCATGGCAAAATTTATCCAAGAAATCCGCAAAGGACCCACACCTTTTTCAAAAGTCAGCTACTTAGATGTCAAACTAAGCAACTTTCCTCCCTACCCTGACTTTAAAATCGCAAATTAGGTCTCTAGAACTATTGTATATTTTGTAAAAAAACAGTAGAATAGAAAGGTATAATTTTTAAAGAAGGAATAAAAACAGTGAAATCTATTAAACGTTTTGCACTCTCAGCTATGGGAGTGGCTATGTTGCTAGTCTTGACTGGCTGTGTTAGCGTCGATAAAGCCACAGGAAAGCCAATAGGATTTATTTGGAATACGATCGGAGCTCCTATGGCTGAAGCTATCAAGTACTTCGCTACTGATCAAGGTCTAGGCTTTGGTGTCGCTATCATCATCGTAACCATTATCGTGCGCTTGATTATCTTGCCACTTGGTATCTACCAATCATGGAAGGCAACGCTTCACTCTGAAAAGATGAACGCCCTCAAGCACGTCCTTGAGCCACACCAAACACGTCTCAAGGAAGCGACTACTCAAGAAGAAAAACTCGAAGCCCAACAAGCTCTCTTTGCCGCTCAAAAAGAACACGGTATCAGCATGTTTGGTGGTGTAGGATGTTTCCCTATCCTCATTCAAATGCCTTTCTTCTCTGCTATCTACTTTGCTGCCCAACATACTGAAGGAGTTGCCCAAGCAAGCTACCTAGGAATTCCTCTAGGCTCACCAAGTATGATTTTGGTTGCCTGCGCAGGTGTCCTTTACTATCTTCAATCGCTCCTTTCACTTCACGGAGTAGAAGATGAAATGCAAAGAGAACAGATCAAGAAAATGATTTACATGAGCCCACTCATGATCGTCGTCTTCTCCCTCTTCTCACCAGCCAGTGTCACACTTTACTGGGTTGTCGGTGGTTTCATGATGATTCTCCAACAGTTTATCGTCAACTATATCGTTCGTCCAAAACTTCGCAAAAAAGTCCGTGAAGAACTAGCCAAGAACCCACCAAAAGCAAGTGCTTTCTCTAAACCAAGTGGACGAAAAGACGTTACCCCTGAACAACCAACTGCTATCACAAGCAAGAAAAAACACAAAAATCGCAACGCTGGAAAACAACGTTCGAGATAAAGCTACGTAAATTATCCAATAATTAAAAAACGAATGAATGATAAATAGTTTTCATCAACTAGATATCATCATTCGTTTTTATTATCTACCGTTACATCTTATACTAGTCGAAAAAGTTAAATAGTTTAAAAGCTCACATATAAAAACTATTCAATCATAAATTAACAAGTAAATCA
>ERZ1699229.9-NODE-9-length-19188-cov-2.069881_pt1 | contig 19188 bp, 16 predicted proteins | sample MGYA00581540_ERZ1699229 | MGnify/ENA primary metagenome ERZ1699229 (study PRJEB42319, sample SAMD00040307) | human oral metagenome | material: saliva | host: Homo sapiens | study: EMG produced TPA metagenomics assembly of PRJDB4115 data set (Metgenomic analysis of... | reverse complement strand
GATAGAAGGCAGGCGACTTCCCGTTGAAAATCGTCCAGACTCGATACCATTTTTTAGATAGGAAACGACCTCTTGGTACTTGCTTTGTTTCTTCATTCCAGACCTCCCTTGATTTTGTTACATTGTACCCTTTTTTTTCCTTCTTGGCAATATCTAGAGTGTTTATCTCGTTCACATCTAGGGATAAATGTGGTATACTTAGGAGTAACATTTATAGAATAATACTCTTCGAAAATCTCTTCAAACCACGTCAGCTTCGCCTTGTCGTAGATATGGTTACTGACTTCGTCAGTTCTATCCACAACCTCAAAACAGTGTTTTGAGCTGACTTCGTCAGTCTTATCTACAACCTCAAAGCAGTGCTTTGAGCAACCTGTGGCTCGCTTCCTAGTTTGCTCTTTGATTTTCATTGAGTATAACAGACAAGAAAGAGAATGGATAAGAACGTGCAGGAACCAGTGAAATTATTTCAATACAATACCCTTGGAGCCTTGATGGCCGGCCTTTATGGTGGTACCATGACAGTGGGAGAATTGCTAGAGCATGGTGACCTTGGTTTGGGAACCTTGGATTCTATTGATGGAGAATTGATTGTCTTGGATGGCAAGGCTTATCAGGCCAAAGGGTCTGGAGAGCAACCGGAAATTGTAGAAGTGTCACCAGATGCCCTTATTCCTTATGCAGCAGTGGTACCGCATCAGGCAGAGGTCATTTTCCGCCAGCGCTTTGAGATGACAGACAAGGAATTGGAAGAGCGAATAGAGTCTTATTATGACGGGGAAAATCTTTTCCGCTCTATCAAGATTCGGGGGGAATTTTCACATATGCATGTGCGCATGATTCCTAAGTCGACACCAGATACCAAGTTTGCTGATGTCGCAACCCATCAACCGGAATATAGTCGTGACAATGTGGTGGGAACCATCGTTGGTTTCTGGACGCCAGAGATTTTCCATGGGGTCAGTGTGGCAGGCTACCATCTGCACTTCATCTCAGATGACTTGACCTTCGGTGGACATGTCATGGACTTTGTCATCAAGGAAGGTATAATCGAGGTGGGAGCTGTTGACCAATTGGATCAACGTTTTCCAGTTCAAGACCGTCAATACTTGTTTGCTAAGTTCAATGTTGAAGAGATGAGAAAAGATATTGAAAAGGCAGAATAGGAGAAGAAAATGACCATTCATATTATCATTACCATGGTGTTGTTACTGGCTTTCTTGATAGGGAGCATTTGGTATGCCAAAAAGAAATACAAGATTAATTTAGCTGTTTTGGGCTTGGGGGCCGTAGCCTTCTTTGTCTCTTCACAGATTTTGGAAAAACTGGTGCATATCTTAGTTTTGCATCCTCAAAAAGACAGTAGTATTGCCCTCTTGCAAGATCATCCGCTTGTCTATATCCTCTATGGCCTAGCCATGGCAGCATTTTTTGAGGAAACGGCTCGCCTTGTTTTCTTTAAATGGTTGGAGAAAAAGAGAAGTTTGGAAAAAGCAGATGCCTTGGCCTATGGATTGGGACATGGTGGCTTGGAATTGATTTTTCTAGGCCTTGCTAGTTTACTTAATCTCTACATTGTTCTCTCAGCAGTTCAAACTCAGAATCCACAGGTTATGCAATTGCTGTCTGAAAATATGTTAAAAACCATTCAGTCACTTTCTGTCTGGCAGATTTATTTGCTTGGTTTTGAGCGAATTTTGGCTCTAGGTTTCCAATTGCTTTTGACTGTTTGGGTTTACCAAGCTGTTCGCCAGAAGAAATGGATTTATCTCCTAGCAGCCTATGGCCTACATGCCTTCTTTGACCTGGCACCATCTCTAGCCCAAGTTGGCTGGCTGACAAATCCTGTCTTGGTTGAAGTTATTCTACTAGTTGAACTGTTCCTAGTTGCCTATGTAACCAAGAACATATTTTGCAAAAAATCATAAAAAGGGGGGAACCTCTTTTTATGTGCAAAAACCAAAGAAGGTCTTTTTAGGGTCGTCAAATGATCATAAAAATGGTATAATGGAATGAATTTTGTAAAAGGAAGAGTACCATGTCAGTAAGAGAAAAAATACTTGAAATTTTAGAAGGAATTGATATTCGTTTTAAGGAACCCTTGCATAGCTATAGTTATACAAAAGTAGGTGGGGAGGCTGATTATTTGGTCTTCCCCCGAAATCGCTATGAGCTAGTTAGAGTTATTAAATTTGCTAATCAAGAAAATATCCCTTGGATGGTTTTGGGGAATGCTAGTAATATCATTGTTCGTGATGGTGGGATTCGTGGATTTGTCATCTTGTGTGACAAGCTCAATAATGTTTCCGTTGATGGTTATACCATCGAAGCTGAAGCGGGTGCTAACTTGATTGAAACAACTCGCATTGCCCTTCGTCATAGTTTGACTGGCTTTGAGTTTGCTTGTGGCATTCCAGGAAGCGTTGGTGGTGCTGTCTTTATGAACGCGGGTGCCTATGGTGGCGAGATCGCCCACATCTTGCAGTCTTGTAAGGTCTTGACCAAGGATGGAGAAATCGAGACCCTGTCTGCCAAAGATTTGGCTTTTGGTTACCGCCATTCAGCCATTCAGGAGTCTGGTGCAGTTGTCTTGTCAGCTAAATTTGCCCTTGCTCCAGGAAGCCATCAGGTTATCAAGCAAGAAATGGATCGCTTGACGCATCTACGTGAACTCAAGCAACCTTTAGAATATCCATCTTGTGGTTCGGTCTTTAAGCGTCCAGTAGGGCATTTTGCAGGTCAATTAATTTCAGAAGCTGGCTTGAAAGGCTATCGTATTGGTGGCGTAGAAGTGTCAGAAAAGCACGCAGGATTTATGATCAATGTCGCAGGTGGAACGGCTAAAGACTACGAAGACTTGATTGAGTCTGTTATCGAAAAAGTCAAGGAACACTCAGGTATCACGCTTGAAAGAGAAGTCCGTATTTTAGGTGAAAGCAAGTAGGAAGCTGTATTTGAAAAGCTGCTGCTATGTCATGGAAAGGGGGTGAAAGCCTATCGTTAGTGCAGAAGAATGTAGGCAGTTCAATCTCCTACACGAGGTAGTAGTGGCCTGACAGAGCCCTGATCTGTTAATCTATGAAAAAGAAGGAATAAATGACAATTGAAAAAACCAATTATTGAATTCAAAAACGTCTCTAAAGTTTTTGAAGACAGCAACACCAAGGTTCTCAAAGACATCAACTTTGAGTTGGAAGAAGGGAAATTCTACACCCTTCTAGGCGCATCTGGTTCAGGGAAATCAACCATCCTTAACATCATTGCAGGTTTACTGGATGCGACGACAGGAGATATTTTGCTGGATGGTGTCCGTATCAATGACATCCCAACCAACAAGCGAGATGTCCATACGGTCTTCCAATCCTATGCCTTGTTTCCACACATGAATGTGTTTGAAAATGTTGCCTTTCCACTCCGTTTGCGTAAGATTGACAAGAAAGAAATCGAGAAACGTGTAGCGGAAGTTCTCAAGATGGTTCAGTTGGAAGGTTACGAAAAACGTTCCATTCGTAAACTTTCTGGAGGACAACGTCAGCGTGTGGCTATTGCCCGTGCCATCATCAATCAACCCCGTGTGGTTTTGTTGGACGAGCCTTTGTCAGCGCTGGACTTGAAATTAAGAACAGATATGCAGTACGAACTGCGTGAACTGCAACAACGATTGGGCATTACCTTTGTCTTTGTTACTCACGATCAGGAAGAAGCTCTTGCCATGAGTGACTGGATTTTCGTCATGAATGATGGCGAGATTGTCCAGTCTGGAACACCTGTGGACATCTACGATGAGCCGATTAACCATTTTGTTGCCACCTTTATCGGTGAGTCAAATATCTTGCCAGGAACCATGATTGAGGACTACTTGGTTGAGTTTAACGGCAAACGCTTTGAAGCGGTCGATGGTGGGATGAAGCCAAATGAGCCTGTCGAGGTTGTTATTCGTCCAGAGGACTTGCGGATTACCCTTCCTGAAGAAGGCAAGCTCCAAGTTAAGGTGGATACTCAACTTTTCCGTGGGGTGCACTATGAGATTATCGCCTATGACGAGCTTGGAAATGAATGGATGATCCACTCGACTCGTAAGGCCATCGTGGGTGAGGAAATCGGTCTGGACTTTGAACCAGAAGACATCCACATCATGCGTCTCAACGAAACCGAGGAGGAGTTCGATGCTCGTATCGAAGAATACGTGGAAATCGAAGAGCAAGAAGCAGGTCTGATCAATGCAATCGAGGAGGAAAGAGATGAAGAAAACAAGCTCTAAACTCTTTGTAGTGCCCTACATGCTTTGGATTGCACTCTTTGTCCTGGCACCCTTGGTCTTGATTTTCGGTCAATCCTTTTTCAACATCGAAGGCCAGTTTAGTTTAGAAAACTATAAATCTTACTTTGCGTCACAAAACTTGACCTATCTCAAAATGAGCTTCAACTCTGTACTCTATGCAGGAATTGTGACCTTTGTGACCTTGCTTATCAGCTATCCAACAGCCCTCTTTTTGACCCGTCTCAAGCACCGTCAACTCTGGCTCATGCTGATTATCCTGCCAACTTGGATCAATTTGCTCCTCAAAGCCTATGCCTTTATCGGGATTTTTGGTCAAAATGGCTCTATTAACCAATTCTTGGAATTTATCGGAATCGGTTCGCAGCAGTTGCTCTTTACCGATTTCTCTTTTATCTTTGTTGCAAGCTACATCGAGCTTCCCTTTATGATTTTGCCGATTTTCAATGTCTTGGACGATATGGACAACAATCTTATCAATGCCAGCTATGACCTAGGTGCGACCAAGTGGGAGACCTTCCGTCATGTCATCTTCCCTCTGTCGATGAATGGTGTGAGAAGTGGGGTCCAATCGGTCTTTATCCCTAGTTTGAGCCTCTTCATGCTGACCCGTTTGATTGGTGGGAACCGTGTTATTACGCTGGGAACGGCTATTGAACAGAATTTCCTAACCAATGACAACTACGGTATGGGTTCTACCATCGGTGTGATTCTCATCCTGACCATGTTCATTACCATGTGGGTGACCAAGGAAAGGAGAGAACGATGAAAAAATTTGCCAACCTTTATCTGGGACTGGTCTTTCTTGTCCTCTACCTGCCGATTTTTTACTTGATTGGCTACGCCTTTAATGCAGGCAACGACATGAATAGCTTTACAGGCTTTAGCTTGAACCATTTTAAAACCATGTTTGGTGATGGTCGTCTTATGTTGATCCTCACCCAAACCTTTTTCTTGGCCTTTCTGTCAGCTTTGATTGCGACCATTATCGGAACTTTTGGTGCTATTTACATCTACCAGTCTCGTAAGAAATACCAAGAAGCCTTTCTATCACTCAATAATATCCTCATGGTTGCGCCTGATGTTATGATTGGTGCCAGCTTCTTGATTCTCTTTACCCAACTCAAGTTTTCACTTGGCTTTTTGACCGTTCTATCTAGTCACGTGGCCTTCTCCATTCCTATCGTGGTCTTGATGGTCTTGCCTCGTCTTAAGGAAATGAATGGCGACATGATTCATGCGGCCTATGACTTGGGAGCCAGTCAATTTCAGATGTTCAAGGAAATCATGCTTCCTTACCTGACTCCGTCTATCATTGCAGGTTATTTCATGGCCTTCACCTATTCGCTGGATGACTTTGCCGTAACCTTCTTCGTAACGGGAAATGGCTTTTCAACGCTGTCAGTCGAGATTTACTCTCGTGCTCGCAAGGGGATTTCGCTAGAAATCAATGCCCTGTCTGCCCTTGTCTTTCTCTTTAGTATTATCCTAGTGGTTGGATATTACTTTATCTCACGTGAGAAGGAGGAGCAAGCATGAAAAAACTCTATTCATTTTTAGCAGGAATTGTAGCCATTATCCTGGTCTTGTGGGGAATTGCGACGCATCTAGATAGTAAAATCAATAGCCGAGATAGTCAAAAACTGGTTATCTACAACTGGGGAGACTATATCGATCCAGAACTCTTGACTCAGTTCACAGAAGAAACAGGCATCCAAGTCCAGTACGAGACCTTTGACTCCAACGAAGCCATGTATACCAAAATCAAGCAGGGTGGAACAACCTACGATATTGCCATTCCTAGTGAATACATGATTAACAAGATGAAGGACGAAGACCTCTTGGTACCGCTTGACTATTCAAAACTTGAAGGTCTTGAAAATATCGGACCAGAGTTCCTCAACCAGTCCTTTGACCCAGGCAATAAATTCTCCATCCCTTACTTCTGGGGAACCTTGGGAATTGTCTACAATGAAACCATGGTAGATGAAGCGCCTGAGCATTGGGACGACCTCTGGAAACCAGAGTATAAGAACTCTATCATGCTCTTTGATGGGGCGCGTGAGGTGCTGGGACTGGGGCTCAACTCCCTTGGCTACAGCCTCAACTCCAAGAATACTCAGCAGTTGGAAGAGACAGTAGACAAACTCTACAAACTGACTCCAAATATCAAGGCCATTGTGGCGGACGAGATGAAGGGCTACATGATTCAGAACAACGCTGCTATCGGTGTGACCTTCTCTGGTGAAGCCAGCCAAATGCTAGAAAAAAATGAAAATCTCCGCTATGTGGTACCAACTGAGGCCAGCAACCTTTGGTTTGACAATATGGTCATTCCCAAAACAGTCAAAAACCAAGACGCAGCCTATGCCTTTATCAACTTTATGTTGAAACCCGAAAATGCTCTTAAAAATGCGGAGTATGTCGGCTATTCAACACCAAACCTACCAGCTAAGGAATTACTCCCAGAGGAGAAAAAAGAAGACAAGGCCTTCTATCCTGATGCTGAAACCATGAAACACCTAGAAGTTTATGAGAAATTTGACCATAAATGGACAGGCAAATATAGCGACCTCTTCCTACAGTTTAAAATGTATCGGAAGTAGGAGTTAGTAGTCACGAAACGAATCAGTCAAGCTGGTTCGTTTTTTATGTAGAAGGCAATTTTTGTAACTGTATGTTTTTCTATGATAGTTGCTTATTTTCTTTCCCAGTAGTATACTAAGTTTAACCTTACAGAAAGCGGTAACAAATAATGAAAATATCTACTTTTTTCAAAAAATTTTATTGGCCAACCTTTTTGATTGTTGACGAAACAATTATACTATTCCATTTAAAGGATGGTTTGGATCGACAATACCTAACAACTGATTCCATACATTTGGTGATAGGGTTCTTTATATTTGCAAATATTTTCGTAGCTATCTTTAACAATTCAAAACTTTGGGATAAAAGTTGGGATAAAAAGAAAAATGGCAGTAAGAAAAAATATATCCTGAAAAAGTAATCGGAGATGTAGGGAATTGGTCTGATTCAATGGAGATGATTTCCAGTTGACGAAGAACCCAAAAAACGTTATAATAAGAAAGTTGAGAATTGATTTTCAGTTGTCTTAGTCCAGAGAAATGGCGGTGCTGCGAGCCATCTAAGCTAGAAACTCATGCTACTCAATTTAACAATTGCATAATAAGAATAAGAGAATGACAAGTTCATTGAATGAAGGTGGTACCGCGGTTTTTCGCCCTTCGTGATATGAGCTTGTCTTTTGATTTTTTGGAGGTGTTGATGAAAACATTTCTTGTCAAACAAAAGTTTCGTCTTGGAGGCGAACGCTTCGCTATCAAGGATGACAGGGGAGAAATCGCCTATCAGGTGGAGGGATCATTTTTTAAGATTCCTAAAACTTTTACCATCTATGATGCTAATGGTGAACAGGTCAGTCAGATCAGTAAAGAAATCTTGACCTTGCTTCCTCGTTTTGAGATTCAGCTTAGGGACGGTTCAAATTTCGTCATTCGTAAGAAGTTAACCTTCTGGCGAGATAAATATGAGTTTGATAATCTGGGGCTTCGAATCGAGGGCAATATCTGGGATTTGAATTTCAAATTGCTGGATGATCGCGATCAGTTGATTGCGGAAATTAAGAAGGAACTCTTCCATCTGACCTCTACCTATACCGTAACGGTCCTTGAGGACGCTTATGCAGACCTAGTCATTTCCCTCTGTGTCGCTATCGACTATGTGGAAATGCTAGAAAGCCAATCAAATTAGTAAAAAGGAGATACATATGAAACAATTATCTAGTGCACAAGTCCGCCAAATGTGGCTTGATTTCTGGGCAAGTAAAGGCCACTCAGTAGAACCATCTGTTAGCTTGGTTCCAGTGAACGATCCAACCCTTTTGTGGATCAACTCAGGGGTTGCTACTCTTAAGAAATACTTTGACGGAACCATCATCCCTGAAAACCCACGTATTACCAATGCGCAAAAGGCTATCCGTACCAACGACATCGAGAACGTAGGGAAGACTGCACGTCACCATACCATGTTTGAAATGTTGGGGAACTTCTCTATCGGGGATTACTTCCGTGATGAAGCTATCACTTGGGCTTATGAGCTTTTGACAAGCCCTGAATGGTTTGACTTCCCAGCTGAAAAACTTTACATGACCTACTATCCAGATGATAAAGATTCATACAACCGCTGGATTGAAGTGGGAGTGGATCCAAGTCATTTGATTCCAATCGAGGATAACTTCTGGGAAATCGGTGCGGGACCTTCTGGACCAGATACAGAGATTTTCTTTGACCGTGGAGAAGCTTTTGACCCAGAAAATATCGGTATTCGTTTACTTGCAGAAGATATTGAAAACGACCGTTATATCGAAATCTGGAACATCGTTTTGTCACAATTTAACGCAGACCCTGCTGTTCCTCGTAGCGAATACAAGGAATTACCACACAAGAACATTGATACGGGCGCTGGTTTGGAGCGTTTGGTAGCGGTTATCCAAGGGGCTAAGACAAACTTTGAAACAGACCTCTTCATGCCAATCATTCGTGAAGTGGAGAAATTGTCTGGTAAGGTTTATGACCAAGATGGCGACAACATGAGCTTCAAGGTCATCGCTGACCATATCCGTTCTCTTTCATTTGCTATCGGTGATGGTGCCCTTCCAGGAAATGAAGGTCGTGGTTATGTCCTTCGTCGTCTTCTCCGTCGTGCTTCTATGCATGGTCAAAAATTGGGTATCAACGAGCCTTTCCTTTACAAACTCGTTCCAACTGTTGGAAAAATCATGGAAAGCTACTACCCAGAAGTGCTTGAAAAACGTGACTTTATCGAAAAAATCGTTAAGAGCGAAGAAGAGTCATTTGCCCGTACCCTTCACTCAGGTCAACACTTTGCCCAAGGCATCGTTGCAGACTTGAAAGAAAAAGGTCAATCTGTCATTGCTGGTTCAGATGTATTCAAACTTTATGATACTTATGGATTCCCAGTTGAATTGACAGAAGAAATCGCTGAAGAGGCTGGTATGACTGTGGATCGTGAAGGATTTGAAGCAGCCATGAAAGAACAGCAAGAACGCGCGCGTGCCTCAGCTGTCAAGGGTGGTTCAATGGGGATGCAAAATGAAACCCTTCAAAACATCACAGTGGAAAGCCGCTTTAACTACGAAGCATCTCAATTGTCTTCTAAATTGGTTGCTATCGTGGCTGACAATGCAGAAGTAGAAGCTGTGTCGGAAGGAACTGCCTCACTTATCTTTGCGGAAACGCCATTCTACGCTGAAATGGGTGGACAGGTCGCTGACCACGGACAAATCTTGGATGAGTCAGGTAAGGTTGTGGCTACTGTGACAAATGTTCAAAAAGCACCAAACGGACAAGCTCTTCATACTGTTGAAGTTCTTGCACCGCTTGCCTTGAACCAAGAATATACCTTGGCAATTGATACAAATCGTCGTCACCGTGTCATGAAAAACCACACTGCGACTCACTTGCTTCACGCTGCCCTTCACAATATCCTTGGAAATCACGCAACACAAGCAGGATCTCTTAACGAAGTTGAATTCCTTCGCTTTGACTTTACCCACTTCCAAGCAGTAACTGCTGAAGAATTGCGTGCCATTGAACAGCAAGTCAACGAAAAAATCTGGGAAGCTCTTGAAGTGAAGACAGTTGAAACGGATATTGACACTGCCAAAGAAATGGGAGCTATGGCTCTCTTTGGTGAGAAATACGGTAAGGAAGTCCGTGTTGTTACTATCGGTGACTACTCTATCGAGCTTTGTGGTGGTACCCACGTTGGCAACACTTCTGAGATTGGTCTCTTCAAGATTGTCAAAGAAGAAGGTATCGGATCAGGAACTCGCCGTATATTGGCGGTGACTGGTAAGGAAGCCTTTGAAGCCTACCGTGAACAAGAAGACGCTCTTAAAGCAGTCGCAGCAACCTTGAAAGCACCTCAACTTAAAGAAGTACCTCACAAGGTAGAAGGACTTCAAGAACAACTTCGTCAACTTCAAAAAGAAAATGCTGAGTTGAAAGAAAAAGCCGCAGCTGCAGCCGCAGGCGACATCTTCAAGGATGTTAAGGAAGTCAATGGTCACCGTTACATTGCTAGCCAAGTGTCTGTATCTGATGCTGGTGCCCTTCGTACCTTTGCAGATAACTGGAAACAAAAAGACTACTCTGATCTTCTTGTCCTTGTTGCCGCTATCGGTGACAAAGTCAATATCCTTGTAGCAAGCAAGACAAAAGACCTTCATGCAGGAAACCTTGTCAAAGAATTGGCACCAATCGTCGATGGACGTGGTGGTGGTAAACCAGACATGGCCATGGCAGGAGGAAGCAACCAAGCTAAGATCCAAGAATTGTTGGATGCCGTAGCAGGTAAATTGTAATCAAGTAAAGATCTATCCATTTGGGTAGGTCTTTTTGTGAATACAAAAAAGCCAAATCTGATTGGATCTGGCTTGGTTATTATTTGCTATTATACTCAATGAAAATCAAAGAGCAAACTAGGAAACTAGCCGCAGGCTGTACTTGAGTACGGCAAGGCGACGTTGACGCGGTTTGAATTTGATTTTCATTGAGTATTAGATTGTATTGGTTGCCCAGACACTTACCGAAGCAGCTGAGACTGGGAATTGTCCATAACCTTCCTCATCAATTGTAACTTGACCTTGGTGGTTTTCAAGTAAATCTACGAAGGTTTGGTTAGCCCATTCTTGGCCTACAAACATTGATTTGCTGTTTTCTTGGTCATTTGAAATCAAGACTGCGATTGGGGATTGATTTTCAGCACCTGAACGTACCCAACCGATACAGTTAGGATCATCAAAGTAGTCTGTTTGTTCTCCATAGGCCAAATCTTTTCGGATGGTTAGGAGGCGGTCAAGGACTTCTTTGAAATCTTGTTGAGCATACTGCCCTGAAATCCCATAGTAGTCTCCGTAAAAAACACATGGAAGGCCGTCTTGGCGTAATAGAATGAGAGCATAGGCTGCTGGTTTGAACCATTCTTCAACAGTAGACTCAAGGGCTTGTCCTCGTTGTGTATCATGATTGTCGACAAAGGTTACAGCCTTGTCGGGCTTGAGTTCAACCAAGCTATCTGTGAAAATACCACGAAGGTCATAGTTTGCGCCAGCTTGACTGGCTTCAAAGAGATTTTGGTGGAGACGAACATCAACAAGGTCGAATCGTTCTTCCGTTTTTTCAAGGTAGTCTAGATTGGCTTCCTTGTCAGGATTCCAAAATTCACCAAAAACATAGAAATTCTCACCGTATTTTTCCTTCATATCACGGATAAAATTGCGCATGAAGAAAGAGTCGATGTGCTTAACGGCATCCAAGCGGAAACCAGCTACACCAGTGGTTTCCATGAACCAGTCAGCCCAGTCATAGATGTTTTGGATGACTTCAGGATGCTTAAAGTCTAGGTCGGCATACATGAGGTAGTCGTAGTTTCCGTTTTCGTTATCGACCAATTCCTCGTTAGCCCAGCCTTTATTGTCACCTTGGATCAGATAAATCCCAGACTTACGGCGTTTGGCATCGTAGTCTGTACCTGTGAAGTGGTACCAGTGCCAGTGGAAGTCATTGTAGGTATCTTGGCGACCATCGAAGGTAAAGCTAGTCCAGCCATTGATGGTGAAGGGTTCTCCAAGTTCAACTGTACGGTCTACAGGATCCACTTCAATAACCTGAAAGGCTTCCCTGTGATCGGCAGCAGCCTTGTGATTGAGTACTACATCGGCTATAGGTTGAATTCCCTGCGCTTTAAGTGCTTGAATGGCTTGAAGATAGTCTTCTTTGAAACCATACTTGGTGCGGACAGTCCCTTTTTGGTTAAACTCGCCTAGGTCGAATAAGTCATAGACCCCATAGCCTACATCTTTTTCATTGGTTGCCTTGAAAGCTGGTGGCATCCAGACATGGCTGATACCGAGATCAGCTAGGTGTTGAGCATCTTCAGCCAGACGCGTCCAGTGCTGACCGTCGTGAGGCAGATACCATTCAAAGTATTGCATGAGTGTTTGATTTTGCATGATGTTTCCTCTTACTTGTCAATCTTGTTCTTTATTCTATCATAAAGTATCGGTTAGCTCAAACGTTTGCGTAAAACTGAATAATAAGTTTTTGACTATCTTATATAAAATGTTGATTTTTAAAATGAAAGCGCTATAATGATAGTAAATTACATAGATAAAGAGAGGAGATTTCTCATGATCGAATTTCAAAATGTTAGTAAGTTGTATGGTGATAAAGAGGCCTTGAGCAATCTCAATCTGCAGATTGAAAATGGGGAGATTATGGGCTTGATTGGCCATAATGGTGCTGGGAAATCGACCACTATAAAATCCCTAGTCAGTATCATTTCACCCAGCAGTGGTCGTATTTTGGTAGACGGTCAGGATTTATCGGAAAATCGCTTGGCTATTAAACGAAAGATTGGCTACGTAGCAGACTCGCCTGATTTATTTTTGCGTTTAACGGCCAATGAATTTTGGGAATTGATTGCTTCATCCTATGATCTAACTAGCTCTGACTTGGAAGCTAGTTTAGCTAGGCTATTGAGTGTTTTTGATTTTGCTGAAAATCGTTATCAGGTTATTGAAACCCTTTCTCACGGAATGCGTCAGAAAGTCTTTGTCATCGGAGCACTCTTGTCTGATCCCGATATTTGGGTCTTGGATGAACCCTTGACAGGTTTGGATCCCCAGGCTGCCTTTGATTTGAAGCAAATGATGAAGGAGCATGCGCAAAAAGGCAAGACGGTCTTGTTTTCAACCCATGTCCTAGAGGTGGCAGAGCAAGTCTGTGATCGGATTGCCATTTTGAAAAAGGGGCATTTGATTTATTGTGGTAGCGTAGAGGACTTGAGAAAAGACCACCCAGACCAGTCTTTGGAAAGTATCTACCTTAGCCTTGCTGGTAGAAAAGAGGAGGTTTCAGATGCGTCTCAAGGTCATTAAAAAATTAGTGGATATCAATATCCTCTATTCATCTAAAGAAGCTAATCTGGCTAACCTACGAAAGAAGCAGGCCAAGAATCCTGATAAAAAAGTAAATGTTTCCGCTAGAGTTCTAAGTTCTTACATTTTTTTCAGTCTCTTGATGCTCATCTTTTTTAGTATTATAGCCATTCATTTTCCTTTTGAGGAAATGCCTATTTATTTTAGTTTTATGGTTGCTATTTTACTAGTGGTTGCCTTTTCAACTTCTTTCACTGCCTTTTACAATGTCTTTTATGAGAGTAAGGACTTGGCATCTTATAGGCCCTATGCTTTTAAAGAATCAGAGATTATAATTGCTAAAGGACTGTCTGTTCTCTTGCCAGCTCTAACTGGAATTTTACCAATCCCAGCTTATTTTCTAGCCCTTTACATTAGGCTAGCTCCTTCTTTTTGGCTGGGTTTGCCTTTGATGCTGCTGTCCTTGGCCTTATTATTTGTCTCTGTTACTTTAGTGATGGTAGTGGCAGTACATTTCTTGGCTCAGACTACGGTCTTCAGAAAGTATCAGTCTATTTTTTCGAATGTGATGATTGGGATAGGGGTTCTCATACCTTTAATATTTGTCCTCTTTCTACAGTCGACTTTTGGAAGTATTGTTGACAAAGTTAGAGACATTCCATTTCTCCTTTATCCTCTTCATCTCTTTTACAAAATAGCAGTGGAGCCTTTTTCGACAGAAGCCATCCTGGGTCTGCTCGCTTGGATAGGACTAACTCTCTTCTTGCTTTACTTGAGCAAAAAGAAGGTTTTTCCTCGTTTTTATGACGTGATTCTGCTTAACAGTGAGGAGAAGGTCAAGAAAGAACGTCGCAGTAAAGAGGGGATTTTAACGACTAAAAAGGGTTTTTTACGTATGGTTTTACGCTATAACCTTTCTCTCTTAGGACAAGGGACTAGCGTCATTACAGTGCTTTTTACAAGTGCTTTCCTTCCTTATCTCATGATGATCGGTCTGATTTCCAAAATCCGAGATTCTCAGATAGTTCCAGACATTCATCCTCCATACTGGTTACCCTTGTTTTTTGTGGGAGTGCATATAGCAGTTTTAAATAACAATATCACAAGTCTACCTTCAATCGGGCTATCTCTGGAGAGGGAAAATTTTCATTTTCTTAAAAGTTTGCCCTTTGATTTTGCCCGCTATCTAAAAATTAAATTTTGGATTTTAGTTGTTGTTCAGTCCTTTTTACCTATCTTGATTTTACTTGGTATTTCCCTTTATTTAGGCTTGCCCATCCTTTCGATGATTTACCTTCTTGTGGCATGGTTCCTTGCTAGTGTCATCCTTTCTTGCCATTACTATTTTAAGGATTTTAAAAATCTATCAACCAATTGGGGCAGTATTACGGAATTACTAAATCGCTCAAATGGTATAGTCGCAACGGTTCTGTTGGTAATTTATAGTGTAATCCTGGTGGCACTTGTAATTGGGAGCATATTCTTGGTTCAGTCTCTCGCCCCTGTCCTTGCCATTAGCTTGGGAGTAGGAGCTCTTATCCTCTTGCTTGGTCTTGCTATTTTTGGCTATCATTACTACCTGTCACGCATATTGGCAGAAATAGAAAAAAGATGAGCTAGTTGGTCGCTTGCTTGATACATTTTATAAAAAGAAATGAAGCTGAGTAAACCCCACTTCTAACTAGCAAAAAACGAGCATTTCCCTAGTTGGATATACTCGTTTTTCTATGCCATTTTTCTTATCATAAGAACAAAACGACTAGAAATTTATAACAATGTATAAATCCTACAGCATCAATTGCTTAAATTGGGGACTAGATTTTATCTATGATGTTTTGAAGATTAATGGAGCTTGAGATGTTTGCTATTTATGGATAGTGTACAAAGTAAATTGTTACTGGCGAGCTCTCTCATGCTTCTGGGGCTGCCTTTCATCTAGCTATTCTTATAAAAATCCGTTTTTATACTAAATGAAAAACAAAGAGCAAACTAGGAAGCTAGCCTCAGGTTGCTCAAAGTACCGCTTTGGGATTGCAGATAAAGCTGATGTGGTTTGAAGAGTATTAGACTAATTTCCACTTCGGTCAGGCAACTGGAAGTTACTTTGAAAAGTTACCGAGAAATGATTCCTATTTGTAAAACTCTGATAAGTCTTGGCTGATTTTGGAGAAATGTGGTATAATTTTTCTTATGGAAAAGATTATCATTACAGCAACTGCTGAAAGTATTGAACAAGTTAAACAACTGCTCGAAGCTGGCGTAGACCGTATCTATGTCGGTGAGAAAGATTTTGGCCTTCGTCTGCCAACAACCTTTAGTCATGACCAATTGCGTGAAATCGCTAATCTGGTTCATGATGCTGGTAAGGAATTGATTGTTGCGGTCAATGCCCTCATGCACCAAGACATGATGGACCGTATCAAGCCCTTCCTCGATTTCTTGGAAGAAATCAAGACAGATTACATTACGATTGGGGATGCAGGTGTCTTTTACGTGGTTAACCGCGATGGTTATTCCTTTAAGACAATCTACGATGCTTCAACCATGGTAACTAGCAGTCGTCAGATTAACTTCTGGGGACAAAAGGCTGGCGCATCTGAGGCTGTTTTGGCGCGTGAAATTCCATCAGCTGAACTTTTCAAAATGCCAGAGATTTTGGAAATTCCTGCTGAAGTTTTGGTTTACGGTGCAAGTGTTATTCACCATTCTAAACGTCCACTCTTGCAAAACTACTATAACTTTACGCATATCGATGATGAAAAGACGCGCAAGCGTGACCTCTTCTTGGCTGAGCCAAGTGACCCAGAGAGCCACTATTCCATTTTTGAAGATAATCATGGTACCCACATCTTTGCAAACAATGACCTTGATTTGATGACCAAATTGACAGAATTGGTGGAGCATGGTTTCACTCACTGGAAACTAGAAGGACTCTACACTCCAGGTCAGAACTTTGTTGAGATTGCAAAACTCTTTATCCAAGCGCGTAGCTTGATTCAAGAGGGCAACTTTAGCCATGACCAAGCCTTCTTGCTGGATGAAGAAGTTCGTAAACTTCACCCTAAAAACCGTTTCCTTGATACAGGATTTTATGACTACGATCCTGACATGGTTAAATAAAGTAAATGATTCGTTGAGAGAAGGAAGATGCAAATATTTCTTCTCTCAATTTTTCTTATTCTCCAATATTTTCAAAAAATAAGTAGGCTAGGATGCTCTATTTGATGGGATTTTTAAGACAAGTAGTGTTCTTGAGTTTGAAAATTATCCTATGTTTGCAGGTGCCAAATGGCCCTTTTTTTGGTATAATTTTTTATAATGAAAACGATTGGTAATCGCTATGTTGTGGTGGATTTAGAGGCAACTAGCACAGGTAGTAAGGCTAAAATTATTCAAGTGGGAATTGTTGTGATTGAGGATGGAAAAATCGTCGATCACTATACGACAGATGTTAATCCCCATGAACCCTTGGATGCTCATATCAAAGAATTGACAGGACTGACAGACCAACGTCTGGCGCAAGCACCTGATTTTTCGCAAGTTGCCAGAAAAATCTTTGACTTGGTGGAGGATGGGATTTTTGTAGCCCACAATGTTCAGTTTGATGCCAATCTTTTAGCGGAAAATTTATTTTTTGAAGGTTATGAGCTAAGAAATCCTCGTGTTGATACGGTCGAATTGGCCCAGGTCTTTTTCCCTGAACTGGAAAAATATAGTTTGCCGATTTTGTGTCGAGAATTAGGAATTCCTCTAAAACAAGCCCACACAGCTCTTTCAGATGCCCAAGCTACTGCGGAATTACTTCTTTTTTTGCGAGAAAAGATGGCCCAACTTCCTAAAGGTCTCTTGGAACGCTTGCTGGAAATGGCTGACGCCCTCCTATATGAGTCCTATCTGGTTATTGAAGAAATTTATCGAAACCAATCTATCCTGAGTTCTCCCGACTTGGTCGAAGTTCAAGGACTGTATTTCAAGAAGACTGCAGCTCCTCTGGAGCCACGAAAACTATCTCAAGATTTTTCTAAAAATATTTCTCTGTTGAATCTTGAAGTGAGGGAGGAGCAAGAAAGTTTTGCTAAAGAGGTTGGCTTGCTATTGAAAGATGAGCCTGTCTCATTAATTCAAGCACCGACAGGGATTGGGAAAACCTATGGCTATCTCTTACCCGCTTTATCTCAAGTCAAAGAGCGACAAATTGTTCTTAGTGTTCCGACAAAGATTCTTCAAAATCAAATCATGGAAGAAGAAGGTAAACGTCTCAAGGAAATGTTCCATACAGATATTCATTCTTTAAAGGGGCCACAAAATTATCTGAAGCTGGATGCCTTTTATCGTTCCTTGCAGGAAAATGATGAAAATCGCTTATTTAGACGCTTTAAAATGCAACTTTTGGTCTGGCTGACAGAGACAGAAACGGGGGATTTGGATGAAATCGGGCAACTCTACCGTTACCAACATTTTCTAACAGATCTTCGTCATGATGGGAATTTATCATCTCAGAGCTTATTTGTGACGGAAGATTTTTGGAAACGTAGTCAAGAAAAGGCACAAACCTGCAAGCTTTTAGTGACCAATCATGCCTATCTTGTAACTAGACTTGAAGATAATCCTGAATTTGTTAGTGACCGTTTATTGATTATTGATGAAGTCCAAAAAGTTTTGTTGGCTCTAGAAAATCTGCTTCAAGAGACCTACGATATCCAGTCTATTATTGATTTAGTTGATAAGGCTTTATTGGAGGAGCAAAATAAGGTCCAGCAACGAATACTAGAAAGTATTCGCTTTGAGTGCCTCTACTTGATAGAACAATTTCAGTCTGGCAAATCTAGGAAAAATATCTTAGATTCTCTTGCCAATCTCCACCAGTATTTTTCAGAATTAGAAGTAGAAGGCTTTGAGGATCTGGTTCGCTATTTTACAGCTGAAGGTGATTATTGGCTTGAATTAACTGAAACGAGTCAAAAGAAAATTCAGATTTCTTCTACGAAATCTGGCCGTATTCTTCTATCTTCTTTAGTGCCTGATTCATGTCAAGTCTTGGGAGTGTCGGCCACTCTTGAGATTAGTCAGAGGGTTTCTTTGGCAGACCTTTTAGGCTATCCTGAAGCCAAATTTGTCAAGGTTGAAGCTGGTAAAAAACAGGATCAAGAAGTGGTCTTGGTCAAAGATTTCCCTCTGGTGACAGAAACTTCCTTAGAAGTCTATGCCAAAGAAGTAGCTGATTTACTAGTGGAAATTCAAGCTTTCCAGCAACCAATTTTGGTTCTCTTTACTGCCAAAGACATGCTTCTAGCAGTATCGGATTTACTTCCAGTTAGCCATCTGGCCCAGTATAAAAATGGCGATGTTCATCAACTGAAGAAACGCTTTGAAAAAGGAGAACAACAAATCTTGTTTGGTGCAGCAAGTTTCTGGGAGGGAGTTGATTTTTCAAGTCATCCTTTTGTGATTCAAGTTGTACCAAGACTTCCTTTCCAAAATCCTCAAGATCCCTTGACGAAAAAGATTAATCAGGAATTGAATCAAGAAGGGAAAAATGCCTTTTATGATTATCAATTGCCCATGGCTATTATTCGTTTAAAACAGGCTTTGGGAAGAAGTATGAGACGTGAACACCAACGTTCCTTAACCCTCATTCTGGATAGAAGAATCGTCGGAAAACGATATGGCAAGCAAATAGTGACTTCTCTAGCAAAAGAAGCGACTGTTAAAACCGTCTCTCGATCCGAAGTTGATGAGGCTGTTGATAAATTTTTAAATGAACTTTGATAAATAGTATTGTATGAAAGTATAAGGTTAGTATATATGAAACGTTCTCTCGACTCTAGAGTCGATTATAGTTTGCTATTGCCAGTATTTTTTTTACTGGTTATTGGCGTGGTGGCTATCTATATAGCTGTTAGTCATGATTATCCAAACAATATTC
>ERZ1699229.7-NODE-7-length-20509-cov-2.615936_pt1 | contig 20509 bp, 18 predicted proteins | sample MGYA00581540_ERZ1699229 | MGnify/ENA primary metagenome ERZ1699229 (study PRJEB42319, sample SAMD00040307) | human oral metagenome | material: saliva | host: Homo sapiens | study: EMG produced TPA metagenomics assembly of PRJDB4115 data set (Metgenomic analysis of... | reverse complement strand
GGATAGTGTTTCGCATAATGTCGACGCATAGGATTTGTAGGACGTCCTCTATCTACGATAAACTCGTAGGTCTTGCTATGCTTGGCTTAACGGCAATGAAAATCATCATCCACAATCTCAATCGAAATCACATCAATATCTTCAGGACTTTGGGTATCAAGAGCAAAACGAAGTTTTTCCTCATCCATCTGATAGGGAAGATCAAAGTGGACGACCTGCCCTAAGGCATGGACACCACTATCCGTTCGCCCAGCACCATGGATGGTAATGGCCTGCCCTTTATTTAATTTTGTTAAAGTTTTTTCAATTTCCTCTTGGACACTACGCGCGTGTGGTTGCCGTTGAAAACCAGCAAAGGCGTATCCATCATAGGAAATGATTGCTTTATATCTAGTCATGTATCTATTTTATCAAGAAAATTTCTCTGCAACAAGTTTGAAAACCAAAAATTGTACGGGGACAGTTTTAGGTATCAACTAGTCCTTACCTCGATTTTATCATCATATATTTTCGTACAGGTACTTCAACCATTTGAACGATTTCAAATCCTTCTTTTTGGTAAAGATTGTAAGCTGTTTGATTTGCCTCGTAGACATTTAGAGAAATAGTATCTATGTCTTCATTTTCAAAGGCCAAACTAACAAATTTCCTTAAAGCCTGGCTACCTAAGCCTTGCCCCTGTTTCTGGGGGTTGATAAAAAATCTTCCAATATGAAGATTACTGTATTCTTGCCTGATTTTCTGGATAAGCCCGACAAACTCTTGTCCTTCAAAGATTGAAAAGATTCCTTCCAAATCTTGAAAGACTTGAATTGTCAAGGGAAAAGGAATCATTGTTCCCATCCATTGTTCTTGAAAGGATTTGCCTAGGGAGTTGGACCATTGGCATACAAACTGAGCATTTTCTACGCTTAACTTTTCTTCAAAACGAATTGTCATCTTGACCTCACCATCTTATCTATGTTTCTCCATTATACTACTTCTCCCATTTTTTACGAATAGATAAGTATGATTGATTTTTATTTTTTTCTTGTCGGGAGCATTCTCGCTTCCTTTCTTGGTTTGGTCATTGACCGTTTTCCAGAGCAATCCATTATCCAACCTGCTAGTCACTGCGATTCCTGTCAGACTCGCTTGCGTCCCTTAGACTTGATTCCGATTCTCTCGCAGGTCTTTAATCGCTTTCGCTGTCGCTACTGCAAGGTTCGCTATCCTGTCTGGTATGCCCTCTTTGAACTAAGCTTAGGACTCCTCTTTCTATCTTGGTATTGGGGATTTCTTTCTTTGGGTCAAGTCATTCTGATAACTACTGGTTTGACCTTGGGCATCTACGACTTTCACCATCAGGAATATCCCTTACTGGTCTGGATGACTTTCCACCTAATCCTCATGACTTCCTCTGGTTGGAATCTAGTCATGGTCTTCTTCCTTGCTCTTGGAATTTTGGCTCATTTTATCGATATCCGCATGGGCGCAGGGGATTTTCTCTTTTTAGCTTCCTGCTCTCTCGTCTTTAGTGCGACCGAATTACTCATCTTGATTCAGTTTGCTTCTGCAACAGGAATTCTAGCCTTTCTCCTGCAAAAGAAAAAGGAAAGACTTCCTTTCGTGCCTTTCCTCTTACTTGCTGCTTGTGTGATTATTTTTGGTAAGCTACTGCTTGTTTGATAAAGTCCTGAATCGGCTCTCCCTCGTGGAGAGCTTTTACAATTTTCGAGCCGACGATAACGCCATCTGACACCGCATTAAAGCGTTCTACATCAGCTTGACTAGATACCCCAAATCCTGTCAAGACTGGGATGTCAGCCACTTGATGCAATTGTGCCAAGTGCTTATCCAAGTCTGCACGGTAATTGCCAGATTTCCCTGTCACCCCATTGATGGCAACAGCATAGACAAATCCTTCTGCCCCTTCAATCAACTCTTTCTGACGCTCAATCCCTGTGGTCAAGCTTACTAAAGGAATCAAAGCAATGTCTGTGTCTGCCAAAAAAGGCTCTACAAAGTTGGCATGCTCATGAGGCAGGTCTGGGATAATCAGGCCCTTAACCGCTGTATCTGCCAAATCTTTGACAAAGTTCTCCACACCGTACTGAAAGAGGGGGTTGAAGTAGGTCATAATGACCAGCGGAACCTCTGTTTCAATGGTTTTCAAGGTTTCAACCAAAGCCTGGGTAGAGATCCCGTGGGCTAAACTGCGCAAGCCAGCTTCTTCGATAACAGGTCCATCTGCGACAGGATCTGAAAAGGGAATGCCCACTTCAATAGCTGAAACTCCCAATTCTTCTAAAAAGTGTATTGTTTCTCCGAGTCCATCCAAACCTTTTTCATGGTCTCCAGCCATGATATAGGGAACAAAAATTCCTTTTCCAGCTGCTTTTATAGCGTTTAATTTTTCTGTTAGTGTCTTAGGCATGAGCTTCTCCCTTCTTTGCTGCATCTGCTTCCAAGCGGTCCTTGACTTGAACCACACCCTTGTCCCCACGACCTGATAGGCAGACAATCATAGACTTTTCTGGTCCAAGTTCTTTGGCCAATTTCACTGCAAAAGCGATAGCATGGCTAGATTCCAAGGCTGGGATAATCCCTTCCACACGAGACAAGAGTTGGAATCCTTCCAAGGCTTCCTCGTCTGTCACAGGGACATAGCTGGCACGTTTAATATCGTGGTAGTGAGAATGTTCTGGACCGATACCAGGATAGTCCAAACCTGCTGAGATAGAGAAGGCTTCAAGAATTTGACCATGGGCATCTTGGAGCACATCCATGAGGGAACCGTGAAGGACACCAGGACGACCCTTGGTCAAGGTAGCTGCATGGTGCTCCGTATCCACACCAAGTCCAGCCGCTTCAGCCCCATACATAGCTACTGATTCATCTTCTACAAATGGATGGAAGAGGCCGATAGCATTAGAACCACCACCAACACAGGCTACTAGGGCATCTGGCAAATCTTGACCTGTCAAGTCACGGTACTGTTGTTTAGCTTCTCTACCGATGACACTTTGGAAATCACGAACAATTTCTGGGAAAGGATGAGGCCCCAAGGCAGAACCAAGGATATAGTGGGTATCATCGATATTAGCCACCCATGAACGAAGGGCTGCATTGACCGCATCCTTGAGCACGCGCGAACCATCTGTCACTGCCTCAACCTTGGCTCCCAAAAGCTCCATGCGGAAGACATTGAGGGCTTGGCGTTTAACATCTTCCTCACCCATGTAGATAGTACATTCCATGTTAAAGAGGGCTGCAGCAGTTGCAGTTGCCACACCGTGCTGACCAGCACCTGTTTCAGCGATAATTTTCTTTTTACCCATACGTTTAGCCAGAAGAACTTGTCCCAAGGCATTGTTAATCTTGTGGGCCCCTGTATGGTTGAGGTCTTCACGTTTAAGATAAATCTTGGCTCCGCCGATATGCTGGGTCAAGTTTTTTGCGTAGTAAAGGGGAGTTTCACGTCCCACATACTGGCGCAAAAGTTGGTTTAATTCCTCTTGGAAACTTGGATCTGCCTGACTTTCACGGTAGGCCTTCTCCAACTCCAAAACTGCTGTCATCAATGTTTCTGGGACGAAACGTCCGCCGAATTTTCCGTAAAATCCATCTTTATTTGGTTCCTGATATGCCATGCTTTACCCTCTCTATAAATCTTCTAATCTTTTCATGATCTTTTTGTCCGTCTGTCTCCACTCCGCTCGATACATCTACTGCATAGGGAGTAAAGTGTTGAATTGCTTTTACTACATTGTCTTCATTAAGCCCACCTGCGATAAAGAAAGGCTGAGTTAGTCCAATAGTATCCAGTTGAGCCCAGTCAAAGGTCTGGCCACTCCCTGCCACAGGGGCATCAAAGAGTAGATAGTCTGCCTGAGAATTGGGTACATGTCCCTCTCCATCCACCTGCACAACCTGAATGCTGGTACAAGGCAAATCCTCAAACAAATCATCCGCCACCTGACCGTGAACCTGTACCAAGTCCAAGCCAACTTTGTCAATGACTTCTAGCAGTTCTGCCCGACTTGGTGAAACAAATACTCCAACCTTTTTTACGTCTGAAGGAATGAGCTTTGCCAGCTCAGTAGCCTCTTCCAAAGTCACCTGTCTTTTACTAGGTGCGAAGACAAAACCGATGTAGTCTGCTCCTGCTGATACGGCTGTTTCCACCGCTTCTTTGGTCGATAGTCCACAAATCTTAACCTTTGTCAATCTGCAACTCCTTGATTCTCTGGGCCACATCTTCTGCCTGCATAAGAGCTGTCCCTACCAAAATTCCGTTAAAGTATGGTGCTACTCGTTCCGCATCCTGCCCTGTGAAAATAGCAGATTCAGAAATGTACAAGCAATCATCTTTGAAATGTTTAGCCAAGTCTACACTGGTCTGCAAGTCAACTTCAAAGGTGGTCAAGTTGCGATTATTGACCCCGATAATCTGGGCACCAAGTCTGTGAGCCACTTCTAGTTCAGCTAGATTGTGGGTTTCCACCAAGACTTCCAGACCAAGCTCTGTCGCATAGTCATAAAGTTCCTTTAGGCGTTCTTCGGACAAGGCTGCCACAATGAGCAAGATGACTGTCGCACCTGCATTGCGAGCACGGATGATTTGCTTTTCATCGATAATAAAGTCCTTGTTGAGCGTCGGAATCTGTACCTGACTGGAAATCTCCCGTAGATAATCCAAATGTCCTTTAAAGAAAACTTCATCTGTCAGAACAGAAATCATCACTGCTCTGTTCGCTTCATAAGTCTGGGCCTGTTGCACAATATCCACATCGAGATTGATATTTCCCAAACTAGGGCTAGCTTTCTTGACCTCAGCGATTACCTGCAAGCGGTCCTGATGATTCTTCAAAAATTCTGCCAAGCGATAGGTCTGGCGCAAGGGCTGGATTTGCTCCAGCTCCATCTGCTCAACCTCACGCGCCTTCTGCTCCAAAATTCGTGCTAAAAATTCCTGACTCATTTTTGGTACTCCTGTAACAGTCTGAGTTTTTCAAGAGCCTTGCCACTGGCAACCACTTGACGAGCTAAGGCAACTCCATCCTTGATATTATCTACCTTACCATTAGCATAGAAACCAAGACCTGCATTCAGAACTGTAGTTTCCAAGAATGGACTTGTTTCATTTTTAAGAACGCTGAGCAAAATTTCGGCATTTTCCTGAGCATTGCCACCACGGATATCTTCGATAGCGTAGCGCTCCATCCCCAAATCCTCTGGAGTAAAGCTTGACAAGGTGATTTCGCCATTTTCAAGAAGTGCAATCTTGGTTGTTCCATTCAAACCGGCTTCATCTAGCCCTTCTGGTCCAGCAACTACAATGGCACGTTTGCGACCCATATTTTTCAAAACCTGAGCTGTACTTTCTAAAAGTTCTGGACGACTAATGCCAAGAAGCTGTGTTTCCAAGGCCATTGGGTGAATCAATGGACCAGTCAAGTTCATGATCGTTGGAATTCCCAATTCTAAACGAGCTGGCATGATGTATTTCATGGCTGGGTGCATATTTTTAGCAAAGAGAAAGACGATGCCAGTTTTATCAAAGACCTTACCTAGTTCAGCTGGTTTGAGGTCTAGGTTAATACCCAAGGCTTCGAGGACATCTGCAGAACCAGATTTAGAAGAAATCGAGCGGTTACCGTGTTTTGCCATATGAACACCACCACCAGCCAAGACGAAGGCTGCAGTTGTGGAAATGTTAAAGCTGAAAGACTTGTCCCCACCTGTACCACAGTTGTCCATGGCATCATGAATCTCAGTTGGAATATGTTGGGCATGTCCTCTCATGACTTGGGCAATGGCTGTGCGTTCTTCAGGTGTTTCCCCCTTCATCTTAAGGGCCAAAAGAAGAGAAGCAATCTGCGCTTCCGTTACACGCCCAGTTACGATACGCTCAATGACATCCGTCATTTCCACACCTGATAAATTTTCAAATTTTGCTAGTTTTTCAATAATCTCTTTCATCCTAGTTTCCTCACTTTACAACCTTCTCGATAAAATTCCGAATAGAAGACAAGCCATCTGGCGTTCCAATGCTCTCTGGATGGTACTGGAAGCCATAAATCGGTAGGTTTTTGTGTTGAATTCCCATGATAGCTTGGTCATCAGTCGAACGAGCTGTCACTTCAAAGTCTTCTGGCATTTCTTCAATCAAAATACTGTGGTAACGCATGACCGCACGGCCATCCTCAATGCCTTGATACAAAACAGATGGCGCTTCAAAGCTGATATTGCTCTGTTTCCCATGCATGACTTTTGGAGCCAAACCTAGCTTACCACCAAAGACTTCTGCAATGGCTTGGTGGCCCAAACAAATCCCAAGAATCGGCTTCTTGCCAGCAAAATCACGAATCATGTCTTCCATCTTTCCAGCATCAACTGGCCAACCAGGACCAGGAGAAAAGACCAGACCATCTGCTTTTTCAGCTTCTTCATACAGCTTGGGATCATCATTTCTCAAGACCTGAACTTCTGCAAAATTCCCAATGTATTGGGCCAAGTTATAGGTAAAAGAATCATAGTTGTCAATCAATAAAATCATGGTCTTAGTTCTCCAATTCTAGTCATAGATTTAGCCTTGTTAATGGTTTCTTGGTATTCGTTTTGGGCGATGGAGTCGTAGACAATCCCTGCCCCAGCCTGCACATAGGCTGTTTGATTTTTGAGAATCATAGTTCGGATGGCAATGGCGAAATCCATATCACCCGTCGCAGACAAGTAGCCGATTGCTCCTGCGTATACGCCCCGTTTTTCTGTTTCCAGTTCATAGATGCGTCTCATCGCTCGAATCTTTGGTGCTCCAGAAACGGTTCCAGCAGGAAGTGTTGCTTTCAAGGCATCCATGGCAGTGAGTTCTGGAAGCAAACGCCCCTTGACCACGCTGGTCAAATGCATAACATAGCGGAAGAGCTCCACTTCCATATACTTAGTAACTTGGACACTAGCCGTTTCAGAGATGCGGCCAATATCATTACGACCCAAGTCTACTAACATCCGATGCTCTGCTGTTTCCTTCTCATCCGAAAGCAGGTCTGTCGCCAAAGCCTTGTCTTCTTCATCCGTAGCTCCTCTTGGTCTCGTCCCTGCAATCGGATTGGTTGTCACGATGCCATTTTTGACAGAAACCAAACTTTCAGGACTGGCACCGATGATTTGATAATCCCCAAAATCATAGAAATAAAGGTAATTAGAAGGATTAGTCACGCGGAGATTTCTGTAGAAGTCAAATGGATTTCCAGTAACCTCTGCTGAGAAGCGTTGACTGAGTACGCATTGGAACATATCTCCATTACGAATCAAATCACGAGCTGTTTCCACCATTTCCTCAAACTTCTGAGGAGCAATGTGGGGTTTGAAGTCTAACGGAGATAGATCCAAGTCTTCAAATTCATTTGGAGCAGGAATGCGTAATTCCTCAAGCACTTGGTTCAAGGCTTTTTCCAAGTCTTCTTGACTACGCTCACTATAGAGAGCATCCTCGATGACATGAATTTTTTCCTTCTTGTGGTCAAAGACCATGTAACTCTCATAGACAAAGAAATGCATGTCTGGTGTTCCAATTGTATCTTCAGGAATTCGACCAATTTCTTCATAAAGCGAAATCATATCGTAACCAACAAAACCAATTGCCCCACCACCAAAAGGTAGATCTGAATGGTGCTGGCTCTTATGAGTCACTTCATAAAGGAAATCTAAGGGATCCCGATCAATCACTTGACCATTTTGATAAAGGACTCCATTTTCAAACTTAATCTCAAAGACTGGATTATAGGCTAAGATAGAAAAACGAGCTGTTTCCTTGTCTCTCGGAATACTCTCTAAAATAACCTTGTGTTGCCCCTTTAGGCGCATATAAGCCAAGATTGGTGATAAGACATCTCCATGAATGATTCGTTCCATTGTAATTTCCCTTTCAGTTCTACTTCTAGTCCGTGGCGACTGTATGAAAAATCCCCACGCAAAATAACTTGCGTGAGGACGAAATTCGCGGTGCCACCTCAATTATAGGATTTCTCCTATCTCTCATTCCTGTCTCAGATACCTCCTGTAACAGGCTGTGCGATAAAGGGCACTCCCTTGAGAATTATGTTTTCTTCTCTCGTTTCAGATGGACCCAACCTTACAGCTTTCTCTGCTTGTTTCCAGCAACCACAAGCTCTCTGTGAGAGAAAGGACTGTAATTTTTCCATCTATTATTTTTTAGCTTCTAGGTAGTCTGCAATCGCAGCTACGTCCTTGTCTCCACGACCAGAGACATTGATGATGATAATCTCATCTTTACTTAGTTTTGGTGCACGTTTAACCGCTTCTGCAATAGCGTGTGAACTTTCAATCGCTGGGATAATCCCTTCTGTCTTGCTGAGAAGGAGGAGAGCCTGAACAGCTTCTTCATCCGTCGCAGCCACATATTCCACGCGACCTGAGTCTTTGAAGTAGGCGTGTTCTGGACCAACCCCTGGATAGTCCAATCCAGCTGAGATAGAGTAAACTGGAGCCAGCTCTCCATCTTCCTTAAAGACTGCATAGGTCTTCATGCCGTCGACAATTCCGATACTACCTTTTGTCATAGTAGCTGCGTGCTTGTCTGTATCAAGTCCGTGACCAGCAGCTTCGACCCCAACCAATTTGACTTCTTCATCAGCCACATACTGAGAAAAAGCACCGATGGCATTGGAACCACCACCTACACAGGCAATAACGTAGTCTGGTAAACGACCTTCTTTTTCTAAGATTTGACGGCGAGATTCTTCACTGATGACCTTTTGGAACTCATGAACAATGGTTGGATATGGGTGAGGTCCCACAGCAGATCCCAGAACATAAAAGGCTTCAAGGTCATTCATCCATGCTCCAAAGGCTGCATCAACCGCATCTTTGAGGGTACGAGTACCCGTTTCAACTGCATGAACAGTTGCTCCCATCATCTCCATACGGAAAACATTGAGACGTTGACGTTCCACATCCTCTGCTCCCATGTAGACATCACAGGCCATACCAAACTTGGCTGCAGCCGCTGCTGTCGCAACACCGTGCTGACCAGCTCCTGTTTCTGCGATTACTCGTTTTTTGCCCATACGTTTGGCAAGAAGGATTTGCCCTAAAACGTTGTTAAGCTTGTGAGAACCAAGGTGGTTAAGGTCTTCGCGCTTGAGATAAATCTTAGCTCCACCTAGGTGCTCTGTCAAACTTTCTGCAAAATAGAGCGGTGTTTCGCGACCTGAATAGTCCTTCAAGTAATGGCGAAATTCTGCCAAAAATTCTGGATCATCCTTGTACTTGTCAAATGTCACTTCCAACTCATCCAACAAAGCCTGAATCGGCTCCGGTACAAAACTACCACCAAATTGTCCAAAATAACCTTTAGTTGTCATAAAATTTTTCCTCTTTCTGTATTGATTTCAAGATATGAAAAAGCCCACACACAGAATTAAATTCCGTGTGAGGGCGTTGGTAACGCGGTGCCACCTCAATTATAAAGGGACTATTCCCCTTTACATCTCTGCCTTGTCTAACAACAAGTTGCACTGTAAGGTGTGCGCACCGAATTTTCATTGTTTCAAATTCATTTTTAAAATCAGCCCACTTTCACTACTTCCAACCACCTGTTCACAATCACCACAGGCTCCCTGAAGATCAAAAATAGTTACTTTTCTGATTTGTTGAACTTATTTTAATACTTTGTTTTTTCTTTGTCAAGACTTTTTTACGATTTTTTTGATAAAGCTAGCACTTTTTCAGAAACTGTTTTGAAAGTCTCAATGATATAGTCCACTTCTTCATCACTTAATTTAGTGTGAAGAGGGAGCGTAATTTCATTTTCAAAGAAGGCATAGGACTTAGGATAATTCGCCATGTCAAAGCCAAGATTCTTATAGGCTGTCAAGAGCGGAAGTGGTTTGTAGTGTACATTACTTGCAATTCCCGCTTTGGCCAATTCTTGGATGATAAGATTGCGTTCTTCTAAGCTTGCTCCTTCTACATGGGTGATGTAGAGGTGGCGTGAAGATTCGACAGTATCAGTCTTGTGTGCCAATGGATGGATACGAGAACCTGCAAAACCACGATCATAGCGGTCCACAATGTCCTTACGACGTTGCAACAAACTTGGATAGCGGTCCAATTGTACCAAACCAAGGGAAGCCATGATATCTGTCATATTGCACTTGTAGGCTGGTGTGACGATATCGTATTCCCATGAACCCAGTTGCATCTTGGCTAGGGCATCCTTAGTTTGACCATGAAGGGAAAGAATTTGGAATTCCTTGTACATCTCTTCGTCGTCAATCGCTGGATTAGATTTCCAAGTGGCACTTCCACCCTCTGCCGTTGTAAAGTTCTTAACGGCGTGGAATGAGAAGGAAGTAAAGTCAGCGATAGAACCAGCCGGTTGACCCTTGTAAGTTGATCCCAAAGCGTGGGCACTATCAGAAACAATCACAATACGATTAAAGGCTTTTTGCCACTTGCTTGAAGCAGTAAAGAGGTCACGTTTCTTTTCCACGACTTGGAACAAACGGTCATAGTCGCAAACAATCCCCGCAAGCTCTACTGGAATAATCACTTTAGTCTTTTCAGTGATAGCTTGCTCCAGCAAGTCATAGTCCATTTCAAAAGTATCTGCTTGGATATCCACCATGACAGGGGTCGCCCCTACGTGAGTGATAACACTACATGAAGCTGTATAGGTCATGGCTGGAACGATGACTTCATCACCAGGTCCAACTTCCAAGACGCGCAAAATCAACTCAAGCGCGGCAGTCGCAGAGTTAAGACAGACAGTCTTGGGCGTCTGTGTGTATTGAGACAAGCGACGCTCCAGTTCTTTTGTCTTAGGACCTGTTGTAATCCAACCAGAACGCAGGGTATCCGCTACTTCAGCAATTTCAGCTTCGGTGATATCGGGTGGTGAAAATGGAATATTGTAATTTGGCATTGATTTGCTCCTTTTGTCTGTACTCATTTTCTTATGACTACTTTATTTTAGCACTTCAAACACGGTTTGAAACATGATTTTGATGTCTCCAAGGAAACTAAATTCTCGGAGATAGGCGAGGTTATAGCGCATCTTTTCAGGAAGAACATGTTCTACATAGGCTTGGTCAACTGACAGACCTTTCTCTGTCATTTGACTGATGATGGTGTCCTCATCCTTGTAGTTGATGCTGGCTGGAGAGGTAATTCCTGCCGGTAAAAGCAAGGTCGCCATCATTTCAGGGCTATACTGTTCTGTATAACGTGGCACTTCAGGACGCGTCCCTACAAAGGACATCTCACCTTTAAGAACATTGACCAACTGAGGCAGTTCGTCCAAACGCACACGGCGGATGAAATTACCAACCTTGGTTATACGACTATCGTTAGCAGAAGTCACCAGACTTCCTTTTTTATCCGCATCCGTCACCATGGTACGGAACTTCCAAATCTTGAAAGGTCGATTGTACTGGGTCACGCGCTCTTGCTTGTAAATAACTGGCCCCTTGCTATCCAACTTAATCCAAATGCTCAAGATCAGAAAGACTGGGGAAGTCAAAATTAACAAGACCAAGGCCAAAATCCAGTCCAAGCAACGCTTGAAAATCAGCGAACCCTTCCTTTTAGAGACAAGCTGGTAGTAAGACTCAACCTCGCTTGATTGCATTTCCACGGGCAAGTCTTCCCATTTCAGCATGCTGTTTCTCCTTTGTTTTTATTATACTATTTGTCAACATTTTTCATTATATCACAAAATAGAAAAGGCGGTGAAAGAAATCTGTAATTTGAAGGATTTCCTTCTGTTACTGAATGAGAATCAACGAGTATTAAGACATGGAACCCGCCTGCAAACTATACATCTTGTGATAGGTTCCTCCCAAGGCCAAGAGTTCCTCATGAGTGCCACTTTCGATAATGCGCCCCTTGTCCAAAACATAGATGCAGTTGGCGTCTTGGATGGTAGAAAGACGGTGGGCGATGGCAATGGTTGTCCGCCCCTGTCTCATCTTAGCCAGAGAAGCTTGAACCAAACTTTCTGTTTCAGAGTCAATATTGGCTGTCGCTTCATCCAAAATCAAGATTTTAGGCTGACTGGCGACTGTTCTGGCAAAGGCAAGAAGCTGACGCTGACCTGTTGAAAAACTGGAGCCACGCTCAGAAACAGGTGAGTCGTAACCCTGAGGAAGGTCTTGAATAAAGGAATCTGCATCCACGAAGCTAGCTGCAGCCTGAACCTCTTCATCACTAAGATCTTGGTACATGGCGATATTGGACTTGATGGCTCCATGATAGAGGAAGGGTTCCTGCAAGACCAGTCCGATATTTTTTCTCAGTTCTTCCTGACTGTAGTCCCTGATATCCACATCATCCAAGAGAACTCTCCCTGACTGGAATTCATAAAAGCGCATGAGGACATTGATAATAGACGATTTCCCTGAACCTGTATGACCCACAAAAGCAATGGTTTCACCCTTGTTAACAGAAAAAGAAATGTCATCCAGAATCGGGTGTTTCCCATCATAAGAAAAACACACATGTTCAAATCGAATATTGCCTTCTTTGACTTTATCCTGCCCATCTTCTTGAAGGGGCTCATAGGTCCTCTCGTCGATCAGAGCAAAGACACGGCTTGCAGAAACCATAGACGTTTGCAGGGTTGAAAAGTTTTGCGTTACTTCAATCAAAGGGTCAAAAAGGCGATTGACATACTGGATAAAGGCATACATGGTTCCTGCCGTTATTCCCAGATAAAGTCCACGATAGCCAAAATAGGCCATCAAGACAGCATAACCTAGAAGTTTCAGCAAACTCATGGCAGGGCGCAAAAAGAGGGCATCCAAGGCTACAGAACGGTTGGCATAGACCAAGTGTTCTTGGTTAATTTCATCAAATTCTGCCTGCAGGCGCTTCTCTTGATTAAAGGCCTGGATTATTCTGATTCCCTCGATGTTTTCAGCCAGCTTGCTATTGATATCTGACAAGAGACTTCTGGTTTTCTCAATGATTTTCACTGATTTTTTCCGATAGAGATTGACCAAAAGGAAGATCAAGGGGAGAAAGAGCAAGACTAAAGCAGTCAAACGAAAATCCAACACCAACATGGTATAAAGAGTTGTCAGAAAGATAAAAACTGCTGATATAAAGCTGGATAGAATCCCCGAAAACATATCACTGATGGTCTCAGTATCATTTGTCAAACGAGAGACAATCGAGCCTGCTGGCGTCTTGTCAAAGTAAGACATGCCCAATTTCTCCATATTGGCAAAGGCATCCCGACGAATATCCCTAACAATACTGTAGGACACCCGCGCAAAGAGAAGATTGCCGACATACTGGACCAGAGTTTGTAATATATAGAGACCATAGTAGGCCAGCAAAACGGTCACAGCGAGTTGGTTGAGATTACTCAGATACTGGTCGATAAAGTGGGAAGCCACAAGGGGAATGACACTTTTAATGACCGTCGTCGCTAGGAGAAAACTGAGTGCCAAAAAGGTCAGGAGTCCATAGGGCTTGAGATAAGACATCAATCGCTTCAATACAGCCCATTGTTCTTGTTTATTCTGCATCTTCTTCTCCTTTCATTTCCAGCTGCTGAGACTGGTAGGTTTGGGCATACCAGCCATCCAAAGCTAACAGGTCTTCGTGTGTGCCTCGTTCGATAATCTGTCCATTTTGCAGGACTAAAATCAAATCTGCATGGACAACTGCACTGAGGCGATGAGCTGTGATAATGGTTGTCTTGTCCTTTCGTGTCTCCTTGAGATTGTCGATAATCGCATACTCCGTCTTGGCATCCACGGCCGACAAAGAATCATCCAAAATCAAGATATCAGGGTCTAAAATCATCGCCCTACTCATGGCCAGACGCTGCTTTTGACCTCCAGAAAGACTGACTCCCTTTTCACCAATCAACGTATCAAATCCCTGAGGCATGACTACAATGTCTTGGTAAACTTGTGCTAGCTTGGTCGCTTCCTCGACCGCTGAAAGAGGCAGTTTAGGATTGCCAAAGCGAATATTGTCTAAGATTGAAGTCGCAAAGAGAAACTGGTCCTGAGGGACATAGCCCATGAGACTGCGAAGGTCTGTCAGACGATAGTCACGAATATCGTGGCCATTCAGATAAATGGCTCCCTTATCCACATCGTATTCACGCAAGAGGAGTTTAATCAAGGACGTTTTCCCAGAGCCTGTCTGACCAACTAATCCCAATGTTTGCCCTTTTTCCAAACTAAAGTGAACATTTGTCAGTGTTTCCTCATTTTCAAATGCAAAACTATCAATGGCATACTGCAAGCGCCCATTTTCAATACTGTCTAGAGGAAACTCAGGGTCTTGTACAGGTGATTCCTGAGACAACAGTTCCTCAATCCGCTGGTAGGAAACTTTCCCTCGCTGAGTAATATTAAAGAGGAAGCCGATGGCCATAAGAGGCCAAACCAGCATATCCAAATAACTGATAAAAGTGACCAGATTACCAACCGTAATTTGCCCTTTCTGAACCATCAAGGAGCCTACCAAGAGTGTTAAGACATAGGATGAACCAACAAACAAGAGAACCATAGGGTCAAAGAGACTATCGTATTTCATGGTTTGGAGGTTCTTTTGGAAGGTCAATTCATTGACTGCCTGAAAAGACCTCAACTCGTCTGCCTGATAACCGAAAGACTTGGTCACCTTGATACCTGATACGGACTCCTGTACCTTGTTATTGAGTTCGGAAAAGGCAGCTTGTGATTCGCCAAAGGCCTTGTGGGTCTTTCTCCCTAGACGACTGGTCGCATAAGCCATGAAAGGCAGGGGAAGAATGGCAACCAAGGTCATCTGCCATGAAATGCTAAAAAGCATGGTCAACAAAGTCACCAGTGCCGTGATGGAAGCATCCACTGCTGACATGACTCCGCCACCGGCGAGACGAGTTAAGGCATTGATATCATTGGTTGCGTGTGCCATCAGGTCCCCCGTCCGGTAGGTTTGATAAAAGGCTGGAGACATTTTTGTGAAATGCTCAAACAAGCGAGAGCGCATAATCTGTCCCAAACGGTAGGAAGTCCCAAGAATATACATACGCCAAACATAGCGCAGATAGTACATACCAAAGGCCGCAAGTAGCAAGTAAAATAGGTCAAGAAGGAGGTCCTGCTGGGTTAATTGCTCCGAAGTAATGGCATCGATGACCCGCCCCATGACCATGGGGGGAATGAGATTGAGGACGGAAACCAAGATCAGGGCCACAATTCCGACTAGATAACGGCGTTTTTCTAACTTGAAAAACCACCAAAGTTTTTGAATAATGGACATAAAATTCCTTTCTGATTGCAAATAGAAACCTGAGGCCAAGACCCCAGGTTTTTCTTATTCATAGGTTACGACTGTGACCGCACCCTTGTCATACTCAGCGATAAAGATATTGGCTACATTGTCATGCCCTTGCTTGCTGAGGTTATCAAGCAACCACTCTTCGTTACGACCAATCGACTCCAAAACATCGACTTGTATCACACCGTCAGTCACAACTGGATACTTAGGATTTTCATCTCCCATTTGGACCACGATGAGTTGGCCATTTTGCTCCTGCACAGCGCATTTGACCTGTTTCATCTGGAAAATCCCTTGGCTACGAAGTTTGAGAGCAACTTCTGCTGCAGACAAACCAACTGAACGACAGGCTTCTGGGTCAATCTGCCCATTTTTGATAAGGAGAGTTGGTTTTCCATCAATCAAGCGTTTGACAAAGCGAACATTGTTATTGAGCCACTTGAGGGTCAAGACCAAAATCGTCCACATCATCAAAATCACTGCATACTGGAGAATGCTGATAGAACTATTGTAAATCACCCCACCGATGATACCACCAAGAACATAGTTCTGAATTTGGTCTGTAGCAGAGTTAGGTGCTAGGTTCCCCTTTCCTGTCACATTAATAACAAAAACAAGAGAGAAAAGACCCAAGGCCAGTTTGATTAAAATTTCCATATAATTGAGTGTCATTTGTTTACCTCCACCAATTCAATAGCGTCTGTTTGATGCAATTCTAATTTCTCTAAAAGATACTTGTCTGGTTGGCTCCCGTTCATGGCGCGGTAGAAATTTGGACCTACCTTGACAAGCGCTCCATCAGTGGCTGCAGAAGTATTGACATAAACTTCTGATTTATCCACTCCCAAGTCTTTGGAAACAACCTCTATGAAATGAAGTGAAGTTTGAAATTGGTTGTTAGAGGCTTGATTGGTCTGGTATTTTGAGATTGTCACCAAAAGCATGGCCACCAAGGTCAAGGCCAAAATCATGACCAATTCCCGAAACTTAGTCCCCTTTTTATCTCGATAGGCCTTAAAGGCAAAAAATCCTGTGATAGCTAGGAGAACAATTCCAAAGCCAATCATGATTCCATTTTGTTGACTGATTTGGCTAAGCACATAGTCATATGAGTAAAATTTCATTTATTTTCACTCCCTTTCATAAAATCATTCTTAATTATAAACGAAAGAGAGTGATTTTTCAAGCCATACGTTGGGGAAATAGACCTTTTTTTGGTATAATAAAATCTATAATCTGAATGAAAAAGGTAACTTTATGAAACTTATCTCATGGAATATTGATTCCCTAAACGCTGCCCTAACTAGTGACTCAGCTCGTGCCAAATTGTCCCAAGAAGTCCTACAAACCTTGGTCGCTGAAAATGCTGATATCATCGCTATCCAAGAAACCAAGCTTTCTGCCAAGGGTCCTACAAAGAAACACTTGGAAATTTTAGAAGAACTCTTCCCAGGCTACGAAAACACGTGGCGCTCTTCCCAAGAACCTGCCCGTAAAGGCTATGCTGGAACCATGTTCCTCTATAAGAAAGAACTTACGCCCACTGTCACTTTCCCCGAAATCGGTGCCCCTTCTACCATGGACTTGGAAGGGCGCATCATCACCTTGGAATTTGATGAATTTTTCGTAACTCAAGTTTACACTCCAAACGCTGGCGATGGCCTTAAACGCTTGGAAGAACGTCAAGTCTGGGATGTCAAATATGCTGAGTACTTGGCTGAACTAGACAAAGAAAAACCAGTCCTTGCGACCGGTGACTACAACGTAGCCCACAATGAAATCGACCTTGCAAATCCTGCTAGCAACCGCCGTTCACCTGGATTTACCGACGAGGAACGTGCTGGATTTACCAACCTTTTGGCAACTGGATTTACCGACACCTTCCGTCATGTTCATGGCGATGTTCCAGAACGCTACACTTGGTGGGCACAACGCAGCAAGACTTCTAAAATCAACAATACAGGCTGGAGAATCGACTACTGGCTCACAAGTAACCGCATCTCTGACAAGGTCACTAAATCTGATATGATTGACTCAGGTGCTCGTCAAGACCATACACCCATTGTCTTGGAGATTGAACTCTAAGGAGAAAACGAATGGACTATCAAGCTGTCATTCCTGAATTTGTAGTATCTGACATCGAAAAATCACGCCACTTCTACTGCGACCTGCTAGAATTCTCTGTCGAATACGAGCGTCCAGAGGAGAAATTTCTCTTCCTCTCGCTTGAAGACTGCCAACTTATGCTAGAAGAAGGCAGCGCAGAAGAATTAGCTCAGCTGACCTATCCTTTCGGGCGCGGTGTCAATATTTCCTTTGGCATTGCAGATGTTCCTCAGCTCCACCAAAAACTGCTGGAAGCAAACTATCCTATTTATCGTCCCTTAACCAAAAGAAAGTTTCGTGTTGGGGATCATTATATCTATCCACATGAATTTGCAGTTTTGGATCCAGATGGCTATTTTTTAAGATTTAGCGAGTAGAATAATAAAGATTGGGAAAAAGTCTTTAAAGTTAGAAAGAGGCATATTGTCAGGCGTTTAAAAACCTAATAATATGCCCTTTTATGATGAAAAAATCTTCTAATACTCTTCGAAAATCAAATTCAAACCATGTCAGCGTCGCCTTACCGTACTCAAGTACAGCCTGCGGCTAGCTTCCTAGTTTGCTCTTTGATTTTCATTGAGTATAAATGTTAGCCAATAAGTTAATCTTTGTCCGCTTTTCTTATATTTGTTCGTTTTTAAAACAAAAACACTAACAAAATATTTGATTTCTAAAGTTATTTAGTGTAAAATGAGAACATTGGCTCAAGCCTATTTAAAATTGAATATCATTTTACTTGTTTATGTCGTGAATTGGCACGACGTTTCTACAAGGTGCCGGAACACCTAACAATAAGTAAGTCAGAAATGAGGTATGGCCTTTTTCGCCATGCCTATTTCGGGGACTTACTTAGAGATTAAGTAGGTCCTTTTTCTATTTCTTACTAGAAATTATAAACAAGCAAATGGATTGGTTTTTAGACTTTAGGAGGTCTTATGAAATTATTAGAAGAGCGCATCCTCAAGGATGGGCATATCTTGGGTGATAACATCCTCAAGGTAGATTCCTTTTTAACCCACCAAGTTGACTTTAGCTTGATGCGAGAGATTGGTAAGGTTTTTGCGGAAAAATTTGCTTCTGCTGGTATTACCAAAGTCGTGACCATTGAAGCGTCAGGTATTGCCCCAGCCGTTTTTACAGCAGAAGCCTTAAACGTTCCCATGATTTTCGCTAAAAAAGCTAAAAACATCACTATGAACGAAGGAATCTTAACTGCCGAAGTTTACTCCTTTACCAAGCAGGTAACCAGCACCGTTTCTATCGCTGGAAAATTCCTCTCACCAGAGGACAAGGTCTTGATTATTGATGATTTCCTTGCTAATGGTCAAGCAGCTAAAGGTTTGATTCAAATCATCGAACAAGCCGGTGCTAGAGTCGAAGCTATCGGTATCGTGATTGAAAAATCCTTCCAAGATGGTCGTGATTTGCTTGAAAAAGCAGGTTACCCCGTCCTATCACTTGCTCGTTTGGATCGTTTTGAAAATGGTCAGGTCGTATTTAAGGAGGCAGATCTCTAATGCAAACTCAAGAAAAACACTCGCAAGCAGCCATTCTTGGCTTGCAGCACTTACTAGCCATGTACTCAGGATCTATCCTAGTTCCCATCATGATTGCGACAGCCCTTGGCTATTCAACTGAGCAGTTGACCTATCTGATTTCCACAGATATCTTCATGTGTGGGGTGGCAACCTTCCTCCAACTCCAACTCAACAAATACTTTGGAATTGGACTCCCAGTCGTTCTCGGAGTTGCCTTCCAGTCGGTCGCTCCCTTGATTATGATTGGACAAAGCCATGGTAGTGGCGCTATGTTTGGCGCCCTTATCGCATCAGGGATTTACGTGGTTCTTGTTTCAGGCATCTTCTCAAAAGTGGCCAATCTCTTCCCATCTATCGTAACAGGATCTGTTATTACCACGATTGGTTTAACCTTGATTCCTGTCGCTATTGGAAATATGGGAAATAACGTTCCAGAGCCAACTGGTCAAAGTCTCTTACTTGCAGCGATCACTGTACTGATTATCCTCTTGATTAACATCTTTACCAAAGGATTTATCAAGTCGATCTCCATTTTGATTGGACTGGTTGTCGGAACTGCCATCGCTGCTAGCATGGGCTTGGTGGACTTCTCTCCTGTTGCAGCAGCACCACTAGTCCATGTCCCAACTCCACTCTACTTTGGGATGCCGACCTTTGAAATCTCATCTATTGTCATGATGTGTATCATCGCAACGGTGTCTATGGTTGAGTCGACTGGTGTTTACCTAGCCTTGTCTGATATCACGAAAGACCCAATCAACAGCACGCGCCTTCGCAACGGTTACCGCGCAGAAGGTTTGGCCGTACTTCTCGGAGGAATCTTTAACACCTTCCCTTACACAGGATTTTCACAAAACGTTGGTCTGGTTAAATTATCAGGTATCAAGACTCGTCTGCCAATCTACTACGCAGCTGGTTTCCTGGTTCTCCTTGGACTTCTTCCTAAGTTTGGCGCCCTTGCACAAATCATTCCGAGCCCTGTCCTTGGTGGTGCCATGCTGGTGATGTTTGGTTTTGTATCCATTCAAGGGATGCAAATCCTTGCCCGTGTTGACTTTGCTAACAATGAACATAACTTCCTCATCGCAGCTGTTTCAATCGCTGCAGGTGTCGGACTCAATAACAGTAATCTCTTTGTCAGCATGCCGACAGCCTTCCAAATGTTCTTCTCAAACGGAATCGTCGTAGCCAGCCTACTTGCCATAGTACTCAATGCCGTATTAAATCATAAAAAGAAATAAGAAAAAGAGGTGCGAGCCTCTTTTTTAGTTATCTATATTCGTACCTGTCTTTCTTCTGACCTCTGGCCTGTGACAAACATGGTAAAGGTTGCTTTGCAGACATTTCTGCCATCTTGATTGGTGATATCGACATCTACTACACAGGTTGTACGACCTTGATGGACGCATTCTCCTTTAATGGTCAGCACATCATCGAGTTTTCCTGCCTTGAGGTAGTTGATAGAGGATTGGAGCGTCACTCCGTCTAGTCCTAGCGAGATGACCACCAAACCACTAATCTGGTCGCAAAGGGTAAAAAGATAACCACCATGGGCATTGCCATAGTAGTTG
>ERZ1699229.3-NODE-3-length-34709-cov-2.175525_pt1 | contig 34709 bp, 45 predicted proteins | sample MGYA00581540_ERZ1699229 | MGnify/ENA primary metagenome ERZ1699229 (study PRJEB42319, sample SAMD00040307) | human oral metagenome | material: saliva | host: Homo sapiens | study: EMG produced TPA metagenomics assembly of PRJDB4115 data set (Metgenomic analysis of... | reverse complement strand
TCCTTGATGAGAGAGGCTGCTTTCTGAGCCAACAACTTCTTCTCTTGAAGGTTTTTGACAGATTTCTCTTGGATGGTTTCTTCTTCCTGCAAGGAGTGGGGCAATTCTGCTCCACCATGTACACGACGAAGCTTGTTTTCCGCTTCCAACTCATCCAAGTCTCTTCGAACCGTTGATTCTGATGTTTCTAGCAAACTAACTAATTTTTCTAGAGAAACTACATGATGTTGATTTAACTCCTCTAAAATCAGCTGTTTACGCTCTGTTTTTAACACTGAATCACCTCCTGTTATCGTTTACACTATTCATTCTATCACACTTTCTTTCAAAGTCAAGCATTTTTTACCATTTTCTTTCAAATTCTATCATTTTTCTTATTTCCAGAATTTTTATTGCAAGATAAGAGCCTTTATGGTAGACTATTTGAGTAAGTATTGGAAGATTACTCAAGAGGCTTAAGAGGCCGTGTTGGAAACGCGGTAGGCGTGTAACAGCGTGCGTGGGTTCGAATCCCATGTCTTCCGTAGAAGAAAATTATTTCTAGGATGCAACAAATGTTGTATCTTTTTTTATCACTTTTTTAAAAATAGGGTCTGTTTTAGGGTCTATTTGTGACTCCTTTTTTCGCAAAAGAATACCAAGGAATAGCAAAGACAAAAATAAAAAACGTTGATTTAACAACGTTTTACCATGGAATGCAAAGGAATAATGGAGCCGGTGGGAGTCGAACCCACGTCCAAACACCTGCCAACATATTTGTCTACAACCATAGGTTATGTATTATTTTAACAGTCCCTCGACACATAACTCAAGCCTAGAAACTGCGAGTCTATCAATCTCTTATCAAGCCGCTAGACAAGACTTGATCGTATCTCGCTAATAATAAGACCTGTCATTGAACACGAGCAATCCAAATCGGGTCACGCCTGCTGGTTTTTAGGCAGCTAGAGCGTAAGAAGTGTTATTTTTTGCAGTTATATTTAACTGAGCGTTTACGTCGCCACACGAGTCGCAAAATATGCCTCATAATGCCTGTCGAATCCGTAACGACCCCAAAAGACAGTAAAACCATTATACCTTATCTAACACAAAAATGCAAAAAAGAAATCAATTAACTAGAAAAGATAGTCTTTCAAGGCTTTTGTCAAAACCTGATAACCAGCAACACTGAGATGCAGTCCATCAGTTGTGAATTCTTTTTTTAGTTGACCTTCTTGATCTGTCAAACTATCAAAAACTGGCACAAATTCCACCTGCATGTAGGCAGAAGCAAGCTCTTGATAGGCTTGATTCCATTTCTGAATTTTTTCATTCGTGCGGATATAGACTGTCTGCTTGTACTCCTCGCCTTCATTGACTGGCAAAATGGAAAGCAATTTAATCTCTGTCAATGGATAATCGCGAGCAATGGATTGAATGATAGCTTCGAGATTATTGAGAGCCTCATTCACAGGCACATCTTTTCCGATATCATTTGTCCCAATCAAAAGGACAATTTTATCTACTGCTCCACCATAAAGATGCGCATCAAGATTTTCTAATAACAGCCCTGTCTGATAGCCACGAATTCCTCGATTGACAATCGTCTTTGAAGTCCCAAATAGTTCCTGCAGAGGATAATATTCGACAATGGAATCCCCAATAAAAAGAATGTCTGGCTCTACAACAGAAACCTGATTTAAGTGACGATACTTGGTTTGAATTTTTTCTTGTTCCTTTAGTAACCAATTTTCTAATAACTGTACTGCCACTTCATTCTCCTTTTTCTAACCAGTTTTCCAAGACTTGATAAACTCCTCCTTGGCTGTTGGCTGGCGCCAGAGCAGTGGCTACAGCTTTGGCCTTATCATCAGCATTTTCCATCGCATAGGCAATTCCAGCCATTTCAAGCATTTCAACATCATTTTCACTGTCACCAAAAGCCATGATTTGTTGGGGGTTCAAGTCCCAGCGCTTGAGTAATTCTTCCAAGCCCCATGCTTTATGAATTCCAGCTTGGAGGATATCAATGCAACCATAGCCACTCGATACAGCCCGAACACGGCCATCAAAAAGGTCGTTGATTTCTTCCAATACCGAATTCAAACGTTCTTCACCAACAACCATACTCATCTTGAGCACACCACCAAAGAGGTCAGAAGTTAATTCATCCACAAAATGCATCCGTTGGTAGAATTTTTCAATCATTTCTGGAGTCATAAAACTTTCAAGGTCTGTAAAAATCGTACCTTCCTTGACGAAACCACCCTTCATAGCCGTCACAACAAACTGGTCCTGACATGCTCGACCCTTGAAATGAGCCAAGGCCTTATCAACAATGGCATCATCCCAAGTCTGAGCCTGAATCAGTTCATTGTTTTCAAAAATACGAGCACCGTTGGCAACCACCAGAACCACTCGATCCACCAAGTGCTCCAGTAGTTGCCTCATGCGGTGAATTTCATTGCCCGTCGCGATGACAAAACGAATACCCCTTTGATCCAACTGATCTAAAATCTTTTCCAAGCGTGGGATATCAAGCTGGCCTCTAGCATCCAGCAAGGTCCCATCCATATCTGTCGCAATTACTTTAATCGTCATTTTCTTTCCTCTGGATTCAAGCTAATCCCACTTCAATCCCACATGTTCATTCATTTCTTTATAGGCTGTATCAATTCGTTCCTTAGTCGCTTCATCTAATTGGTCACGATGACTGCCACCCTCTATAAAATCTTCCAAGATATAGGTTTGATAATGATATAAAGGATAGCCTTCTGGTGAAAAGGTTCCCTTTGGTGTTCGATTGACCCAAGTAGGATGAGCTTTAGCTGTTCCGATAGTTGTTTTTCCATCCTTCTTCTTAATGGTCACGTCCATGAGAACGCCACGTTCAGTCCACTTAGCATTTTCTACCCCTTGCATGGTCTCAATTCGTTGATTGGAAATGAAGTTCCCCATTGAATAGATAATGAGTTTCTTGTCTCCATCTTTTTCAACCGTTTCAGATGGTTCAACTACGTGAGGGTGCCCTCCAAAGATAATATCAGCTCCCCAATCGATCATCTTGTGATAAAGAGCCTTTTGTTCTTCAGTTGGTTCCAAGCGATACTCCACACCCATTTGAGGCATGATAATGGTGATATCCGCTTCCCTCTCTGCCCGTTCAATTTCAGCCTTCATCTTGTCTTCATTTAGGTCTGAAAGATAGCGGTTATAGTCTTCTTGAGAAATACTTTGCTCAATTCCATTAAATCCATAAGAATAAGCCAAAAGTGCAACCTTGATACCGTTCACTTCCTTGATAACCAGTGGAGCTTGATCACGTGGCTCGTGCGTGTAAACTCCAATAGGTGTCATTCCTGCCTTCTCAATAGCATCTGCTGTTGAAATAACTCCCTCAATTTGCGAATCTAAAATGTGATTATGAGCCAAATCAAGTACGTGATACCCCGCATCTTTGATAGCATCCATGACTTCACTTGGAGCATTAAAGAGAGGATAACCCGCTAAATAATGATCCTTATTAATAGTCCCTTCAAAGTCACCAATAGCTAAATCTGCCTGCTTAAGCCATGGTGTCACGTATTCAAAATTCTCATGAAAATCATACGTTCCATCATCTTTTTTGGCTGAAAAGTAGAGAATATCATGATAAAGCAAATCACCATGAGCCATAATTCTAGCAGTTTTTTCCTCTTCCTGACCTTTAGTATTTTGATTCGTCTTATTTGCTTCTTGAGAAATGGCATCCTTTTTTTGACTGGTCAAGGGGATTCCTTGGAAACTTTCAAACAACAAGACCAAGCCCATTGATAAAGCAACTGCTAGCAAGAGTATCGCCACAAATCCCTTATTACTCCACTTGCGATAACTCCTAAAAAAGTTTACAAAGCCTCTCACAAAATGAAAAACTGGTCCACGTTTATGTCTATCTTGTCTTCTTTGCATCTTCATTCTCCCTACTTTCTAATGCAAGCCTTTTCTTTTTATTATATCACAGATAAGTAATTCTTTCACAATTGAATCGAACCTACTAGACATTTTCTATAAAAGCTCGATGCCGTAATGCTTTCAATCCTTGTCATTTTGTGTTATCATGTAGAGGTAATGAAAGGAGAGAAAATGTCTGCAATAGAACGTATTACAAAAGCTGCTCACTTAATTGATATGAACGATATTATCCGCGAAGGGAATCCTACTCTACGCGCGGTTGCTGAGGAAGTCACTTTCCCCCTATCTGATCAGGAAATCATTCTTGGCGAAAAGATGATGCAATTCCTTAAACATTCCCAAGATCCTGTCATGGCTGAAAAAATGGGGCTCCGCGGTGGTGTTGGACTCGCTGCCCCTCAATTAGATATCTCAAAACGCATTATCGCTGTTTTGGTACCAAATATTGTTGAAGAAGGCGAAACTCCACAGGAAGCCTACGACTTACAAGCCATTATGTACAATCCAAAAATCGTCTCTCACTCTGTTCAAGACGCTGCTCTTGGCGAAGGAGAAGGTTGCCTTTCTGTTGACCGCAACGTGCCTGGCTATGTTGTTCGCCATGCCCGCGTTACTGTTGACTACTTTGACAAGGATGGCGAAAAACACCGCATCAAACTTAAAGGCTACAATTCCATTGTTGTTCAGCACGAAATTGACCACATCAACGGTATCATGTTTTACGATCGTATCAATGAAAAAGACCCATTTGCAGTTAAAGATGGTTTACTAATTCTAGAATAAAGAAAATCCCGTTGCAAGACGGGGTTTTGTGTTATAATAGAGGCATGAAAACAAATGATATTGTCTATGGCGTCCACGCCGTTACCGAAGCCCTCCTTGCAAACACAGGAAACAAACTCTACCTCCAAGAAGATCTCCGAGGTAAGAATGTTGAGAAAGTCAAGGAACTGGCTACAGAAAAGAAGGTGTCCATTTCTTGGACTTCAAAAAAATCCCTCTCTGAGATGACTGAAGGTGCTGTCCACCAAGGTTTTGTTCTACGAGTATCTGAATTTGCCTATAGTGAGCTGGATCACATCCTTGCCCAAACGCGCCAAGAAGAAAATCCACTTCTATTGATTCTGGATGGCCTAACTGATCCTCACAACCTAGGCTCCATCCTGAGAACAGCCGATGCGACCAACGTTTCAGGAGTCATCATTCCCAAGCACCGTGCTGTCGGAGTTACTCCTGTCGTTGCCAAAACAGCCACAGGTGCTATTGAGCACGTTCCAATTGCCCGAGTGACAAATCTGAGCCAAACTCTGGACAAACTAAAGGATGAAGGCTTCTGGACCTTTGGAACAGATATGAATGGGACTCCTTGCCATAAGTGGAATACAAAAGGGAAAATTGCCCTCATAATCGGAAATGAAGGAAAAGGAATCTCTAGCAACATCAAAAAGCAGGTCGATGAAATGATCACCATTCCTATGAATGGACATGTTCAAAGTCTCAATGCCAGTGTTGCTGCAGCCATTCTCATGTACGAAGTTTTTCGAAATAGACTATAAAAAAGTTTCCAGTCATCTGATTGGAAACTTTTTTATGATTAACTATGTTCTGTGATAAATTTATAGGCTTCTTGACCAGCGATAGCTCCATCTCCAACTGCTGTTGTTACTTGACGAAGGTCTTTCAAGCGAACATCTCCAACTGCAAAGATACCGTCAACTGCAGTTTTCATGTGGTTATCTGTCACAATCCAGCCTGCCTGATCTTGGATATTCAATTCTTTAACAAAATCGCTAAGAGGGTCCAATCCAACATAGATAAAGACGCCACCGAAGGTTTGTTCTGTCACTTGACCTGTTTTCACATTTTCAAATACGACAGATTCTACTCTGTTTTCACCCTTGATTTCCTTGACTACAGAATCCCAGATAAAGCTGATTTTCTCATTCGCAAAGGCGCGGTCTTGTAAAACCTTTTGAGCACGAAGTTGGTCACGACGGTGAACAATGGTAACAGTCTTGGCAAAACGAGTCAAGAAGAGGGCTTCTTCAACAGCTGAATCTCCACCACCAACTACCAACAAATCTTGGTCACGGAAGAAAGCACCATCACACACAGCACAGTAAGAAACACCACGACTGTTCAGTTCTTCTTCTCCAGACACTCCCAAAGGACGGTGTTTAGAACCAGTCGCTACGATAACTGTACGTGTTTCATACGTTTGATCATCAGTAATCACTTTCTTAAAATCACCATGGTCTTCTACATTTTCAACATAACCATAAATGTGCTCAACACCAAGATTTTCAAGCGGTTCAAACATCTTTTCAGCCAATTCTGGCCCACTGATATTAGCGTATCCAGGGTAATTTTCGATATCCGATGTATTATTCATCTGACCACCTGGCAGACCACCTTCAATCAAGGCTACTCTCAGATTGCTTCGAGCTGCATACAAGGCTGCAGTCATCCCTGCAGGTCCAGCACCGATAATAATAGTATCGTACATATAGTTTCCTTCTTTCTTGTTGTAACTATCTTTATTCTAACTCTTTCTTGTCAATCAAGCAAGGATTATGCCTTGAAAACAAGAATTAAACTCATAACCGCAAAGGATAATACTGGAACAACCAAGACCCCAATCATAATCATATCATAGAGATGGGCTTGGCGAGCCTTGGCTGTCTTATCAACTCCCGACATGGCTCTCAGTCCAATCCAAATCCCTAAAAAAATCAGGACGAGGATGGTGGTCAAGATCAAACTCTCGAAATATAAAGAAAATAGTTGCAGTAGCATGATTTCTCTCATTTCTATCTTTTTTAAAGAGTAAACTCAGCTAGTCCAGCTAACTGAGTTTTCCTTTATCTATTATATCAAATATAAGTCCGTTTGTAACTAGCGAAGAATTCTTTTGTCCGCTCTTCTTTAGGATGGTGGATAATCTCATCCGGTGTTCCAGACTCAATGATTTTCCCCTTATCTAGGAAGAGAATCTTATCAGCTACTTGGGCTACAAAGGACATGTCATGACTGACCAAAATCATGGTTTGACCTGACTTAGCAGCATCTGCAATAGACTTTTCTACTTCACCGACCAATTCTGGGTCAAGGGCTGAAGTTGGTTCGTCTAAGAGCAAAACATCTGGTTTCATAGCAAGCGCACGCGCTAGGGCAACACGTTGCTTTTGTCCACCTGATAAATGGCGAGGGTAATGGTTTTCACGGTCAGAAAGCCCAACCTTAGCCAACTCTTCCTTGGCAATCTTAGTCGCTTCTTGGTCAGATAATTTCTTGACAACAACCAAGCCTTCTTTCACATTATCAAGCGCTGTGCGGCGTTCAAACAAATTAAACTGTTGGAAAACCATAGACAGCTTACGACGTAGGGCAAGGATTTCTTCTTGAGTGATTTTAGAAAAATCAACTGAAAAATCATCAATCTGAATAGAGCCACTGTCAGGTGTTTCAAGATAATTGAGACTGCGAAGGAAGGTTGATTTTCCAGCTCCTGAAGAACCAATCAAGGCTACGACTTCCCCTTTTTGAATATCCAAGTCCAGATGATCCAAGACAGTCTGTCCTGAAAAGGATTTGCTTAAATTCGAAATCTTAATCATTAACGAAGGTCTCCTTTCACATCTGTTTGCACTGTATCGGGTGCAGAAATAGCCATTTTTCTCTCGATGAAACGACCGAGGCTTTCAATTCCGATATTGACTACCCAATAAACAAGGGCTACAGAGATGAATCGCTCAAAGTAACGATAATCGGCACCACCCAAAATCTGAGCTTGGGCAAAGACTTCCACAACACCCGCACTGAAGGCTAGGGAAGTTCCCTTGGTCAAGCCGATGAGGGAGTTAATTAATGTTGGAGTAGCTACCACCGCTGCATTTGGAATAATCACTCGACGATAAACTTGCGCTCGGGTCATACCCAGACTGCGTGCCGCCTCAATCTCACCAGGATTGACTGAGAGAATGGCTGCACGAATGGTTTCACTAGCATAAGATGCTTCATTAAAGGCAAAGGCTACAATCGCAAAAACAGCAGCTGGAATCGCATTGATATTGAAACCAGTACCCCATTGCTGATTGAGGGCTTTCAAAGCCAAAGGGATTCCGTAGTAGGTCAACATGAGTTGCACCAAAATCGGTGTCCCTTTTAAGAAACTAACAAAGAAAGCCTGCAAGGGATATAAAATCTTGACACGATTGATTTTCACAATGGCAAAAAGAAGCGCCAAAACCAAGCCAAAAAGGGCACCACCAATTGTCAACATAATCGTTGTTGGAAGTTGTTGGACAATTCTCGGGATTCCATCAAAGACCGAACGCAGGCTAAAAAGCTTGCCATCTGGAATCAATTGCATCAAGTTTTGGTACCAATCTGATGCTAAAATCGTTGTAACATTCATAAAAACATCCTCTCCTGATAATGATTCATTCTACCATACTTCTGCCGTCAATGAAATTATTTGCTACGGTCAGATACAGACTTTGTCTACCTACTAGTTTATCATACTTTGAAACAGGGAGGTTATATATTTTATCTATCAAAGAGATAAGTAAAAACTATTTCAATCCCAATTCTTCATAAGGTTTTCGATAACCGATTTGCTTAACAGTTCCATTTTCTACTAAAATCGGCCGTTTTAACAACATACCGTCGCTTGCTAGCAACTCAGCCGCTTCTTGATTTGACAGACTTCCTACCTTATCTTTTAGCCCCAATTCACGGTATTTGATCCCACTAGTGTTGAAAAATTGCTTCAACTCGAAACCTGAAGTCTCTAACCAGTTTAAAATGACTTCTTGGCTGGGTGTTTCTTCGACGATATGAACGGCTTTATAGTCCACACCGAGTTGGTTTAATTCTTGTTTTGCTTTTTTACAAGTTGAACATTTTGGGTATTCGATAAATTCTAACATGTCTTTCACTTTCTATTGTTTATATCTTTAAAATCTACGCCTTCATGCTCCAAGAGCCAAGCTTTCTTTTCCACTCCTGCAGCATAACCTGTCAGACGCTTGCCTGCTCCTAGCACACGATGACAAGGTACTAGAATAGACCACGGATTGCGTCCTACCGCTCCACCAATTGCTTGAGCAGAAGCAACTTGCAGGTCTTGGGCTATTTGCCCATAGGTCACTGTCTGACCATAAGGAATTCCCTGTAAATAGGACCAAACTCTCTTTTCAAAATCCGTTCCTATTGGAGCCAAGGGCAAGTTGGATAAATCCTGAGGCTTGCCTTTAAAGTAAGCATCTAAGCAAGCAATAACTGGATCTAAAATGGGATGACTAACAACTTCTTCTATCGTTTCATCTCCTATCCCCCTCTCAAAATGCTTCTGCTTCTGCATCCAAATTCCATACAAATAATGGTCATCAGCTACAAGAGAAAAAGAGCCAATTGGCGAAGAGTAGAGAATTTTTGCGTACTTCTTTTGCATTATTTCTTCAATTTTTGATAGGCCAAGCGTTCGCCATCAACTGGAACCTTACCAACCTGTTTAAAACCTAGTTTTTCAAAAATATGCTGCATGGCCTTGTTTGCAACATGCGTATCTGAGCGAAAATCTAGATAATCAAATACTTCAATCAAGCCTTCTAGGAAAGTCTGAGCAATCCCCTGTCCCTGGACATCTGCTGCCACAGCAATACGGTGAAAGACTAGGTATTCAGACTCTCCAGCTTGCCAGTTTCCCTCATAAATAGCTTCATATGCCTCCTCTGGACTCTTGGTCACAGCAGCATAGGCTAGTAGTTCTCCCTCTTCCAAGGCTACATAGGCTTGACCCGAGATAATATCCTCAATAATAATGTCTGTATTTGGATAACCATTTTGCCACTGGTCACTACCAGCATCCGCTAAACATTTTTTAGCATCCTCCATCACCTGCATGATGGCATCTACTTCATTTGGAAAAGCTAAACGAATCTCCATCTTTTCTCCTCATTTCTGACTAGTTTCTCCCATCATAGCATAATTTAAGTCTTTCTACAAGCAGTTAAAACTTGACTTTTTGTTTTTGTTATTTTATAATCTAGTTATCAAAACTAGATAAAAAGGAGTTGGAAATGAAAAGTGCCTTTTCCTACCCAAAATGGGCAGAAATTCCAAACATTGACCTCTATCTGGACCAGGTTTTGCTCTATGTCAATCAGGTCTGCGCCCCTATTTCTCCTGATAAAGACAAGGGCCTAACAGCATCTATGGTCAATAATTATGTCAAACATGGTTACCTGACAAAGCCTGACAAGAAAAAATACCAACGCCAACAAATTGCCCGTTTGATTGCCATCACTACTCTCAAGTCTGTCTTTTCGATCCAAGAAATCGCTCAAACACTGAATACTCTACAAACTCAAGCGAACTCAGACCAGCTCTACGACGCTTTTGTGGACTACATGAACCAAGGAATTGACCCAGCTAACCCCATTATCCAAACCAGCTGCCAAACCGTTAAACTCTATCATCAAACTCTATCCTTAACCCATCGTACTCAAGAGGAGGAAATCTAATGAATACAAGCCTAAAGCTCAGCAAACAACTCAGTTTTGGAGAGGAGATTGCTAATAGCGTGACCCATGCCGTAGGTGCAGTCATAATGCTCATCTTACTCCCCATTTCATCAACCTATAGTTATGAGACACACGGATTTTTATCATCTATCGGCGTTTCCATTTTCGTTATCAGTCTGTTTCTCATGTTTTTATCATCCACCATTTACCACTCTATGGCCTATGGTTCAACCCACAAATATGTCTTGAGAATCATTGATCATTCTATGATTTATGTTGCCATTGCAGGCTCATACACGCCCGTCGTCTTGACCTTAATGAATAACTGGTTTGGCTATCTGATTATTGCCATCCAATGGGGAACGACCATCTTTGGTATTCTCTATAAAATCTTTGCTAAAAAAGTCAATGAGAAATTTAGCCTTGCTCTTTACCTGATTATGGGCTGGTTGGTTCTAGCTATCATTCCTGCCATTATCAGTCAAACAACGCCAATTTTCTGGAGTCTCATGGTAACTGGCGGACTCTGTTATACAGTTGGAGCTGGATTTTACGCCAAGAAAAAACCTTATTTCCACATGATTTGGCATCTCTTTATCCTAGCAGCATCTGCCCTCCAGTACATTGCCATTGTTTATTATATGTAAAAATAGGTTAGGAGAAAAAATCCTAACCTATTTTTATTCTCTATGATGTTTTATACCCAATCAAAAATGTACTCTAGTCCATTTTATAGTACCTACTAGCGTGCCGTCAATTATGGGATACTGCTTCCCTGATAGTATGTAAACCAGAATAGTTATACTCTTCGAAAATCTCTTCAAACCACGTCAGCGTCGCCTTACCGTATATATGTGACTGACTTCGTCAGTCTTATCTACAATCTCAAAACAGTGTTTTGAGCTGACTTCGTCAGTTTCATCTACAACCTCAAAGCAGTGCTTTGAGCAACCTGTAGCTAGTTTCCTAGTTTGCTCTTTGATTTTCATTGAGTATAAATAAAAAAACAGAACTAGCATGAACTAGTCCTGTCTATTTTTACCCAATCACACTTCCGTTTGGTACAGCTGGATCAACTGTGAGAAGGGTTAATTTTCCATCATGTTCAGCTGATAGGATCATACCTTGGCTGACATATTTCTTCATCATTTTACGAGGTTTGAGGTTAGCAACAATTTGGACTTTCTTGCCGACCAATTCTTGTTCGTTTGGATAGTATTTTGCAATTCCTGAAAGAATTTGACGATCTTCTCCATCACCAGCATCCAAGCGGAATTGAAGCAACTTATCTGAACCTTCTACTTTAGACACTTCTTTGACTTCTGCGACACGGATTTCGACCTTGTCAAAGTCTTCAAACTTGATTTCTTCCTTGTTTAGTTTGAGTTCAACTTCATCTGGGTTCCACTCTTTTTCGACGGCTGGTTTGTTGCCTTCCATTTGTTCCTTGATATAGGCGATTTCTTCTTCCATATCGAGGCGTGGAAAGATTGGTGTTCCTTTGGCAACAACAGTCACACCAGCAGGGAAATCTGCCAGGCTCAAGTTTTCAAGGCTAGAAACTTCTGCTAGACCAAGTTGAGTCAAGACTGCACGACTAGTTTCCATCATAAATGGTTCAATCAAGTGAGCTACGACACGAAGGCTAGCTGCCAAGTGACTCATGACACTTGCCAATTGGTCACGAAGAGCTTCATCCTTAGCCAAGACCCATGGAGCTGTCTCGTCGATGTATTTGTTAGTACGAGAGATAAGAGTCCAGACTGCTTCTAAAGCACGTGGGTAGTCAACTGCTTCCATGTGTGTATGGTAGTCAGCAATTGATTGTTCTGCTACTTGAGCAAGAGCATTGTCAAACTCTGTTACACCCTCTACATAGGCAGGGATTTGACCATCAAAATACTTGTTAATCATAGAAACAGTACGGTTGAGGAGGTTTCCTAGGTCATTAGCCAATTCATAGTTGATACGGCCTACATAGTCTTCAGGAGTGAAGGTTCCGTCTGAACCAACTGGAAGGCTACGCATGAGGTAGTAACGAAGTGGATCTAGTCCATAACGCTCTACCAACATTTCAGGGTAAACGACATTCCCTTTAGACTTAGACATCTTGCCGTCTTTCATGACAAACCAACCGTGGGCAATCAAACGATCTGGCAATTTGATATCCAACATCATAAGAAGGATTGGCCAGTAGATTGAGTGGAAACGAAGGATGTCTTTTCCAACCATGTGGAAGACAGTTCCATTCCAGAACTTGTCAAAGTTACCATGTTCATCTTGACCGTAGCCAAGAGCTGTCGCATAGTTAAGAAGGGCATCAATCCAAACGTAGACAACGTGTTTTGGATTTGATGGGACTGGTACTCCCCATGTAAAGGTTGTACGAGAAACTGCCAAATCCTCTAAACCTGGCTCGATAAAATTGCGAAGCATTTCATTCAGACGACCATCTGGAGTGATAAATTCAGGATGAGCTTTGAAAAATTCTACCAAACGATCTTGGTATTTGCTGAGACGAAGGAAGTATGATTCTTCAGAAACCCATTCCACCTCGTGACCTGATGGAGCGATTCCACCAGTCACATTTCCAGCTTCGTCACGGAAAACTTCTGCAAGCTGGCTTTCTGTAAAGAATTCCTCATCTGATACTGAATACCAACCAGAATATTCACCTAGGTAGATGTCATCTTGAGCAAGCAAGCGTTCAAAGACTTGAGCCACTACTTTTTCATGGTAGTCATCAGTTGTACGGATAAATTTATCGTATGAGATATCTAGTAATTGCCAGAGTTCTTTGACTCCAACTGCCATCCCATCAACATAGGCTTGAGGTGTGATTCCAGCTTCTTCTGCTTTTTGCTGGATTTTTTGACCATGCTCATCAAGACCTGTCAAATAAAAGACATCGTAGCCCATGAGGCGTTTGTAACGAGCTAGGACATCACAAGCGATGGTTGTGTAGGCAGAACCAATATGAAGTTTACCAGATGGATAGTAAATCGGTGTTGTAATATAAAAATTCTTTTCAGACATAATTTTTCCTTTCCAGGCAAATGAAACCTGTTTTTCTAACACTTCATTATATCACATTTTTATTGATTTTCGATAGGAAAATCCATACAAAAACAAGATAGACGAGTGTCCATCTTGTTAATCTTATACATATCGAAGGGCTTCAATTGGATCAAGTTTCGATGCCTTGTTGGCTGGCAAGACTCCGAAAATCATACCAACGCTAGCCGAAACTGCAAGACTAAATAGGGCAACTGGGATTGATACTCCCACTTCTATACCCGCTATCAATCCTTGTAATAGTATACCAGCTATAGCGGTTAAGCCTGTCGCAATGGTTAAACCAATAACTCCGCCAAGCAAGGTCAAAATCATGGATTCAATCAAAAACTGGATTAAAATATTAGCACGTGTCGCACCCAAAGCCTTACGGAGACCAATCTCACGAGTACGCTCTGTCACCGAAACCAGCATGATGTTCATAACACCAGTCCCTCCAACAAAGAGAGAAATTCCTGCGATGGCACTAATAACCGTCGTCATAAATCCAAAAAGTTGTTGTACTTCTTGGAAGGCTGCAGTCGCATCTGCCACCTGATACTCCCCTTGCTGAATACCAGCAATTTCGGTCAATTTTCTAGCTAATTCTGGTCCCACAGTTGGTGTCAAACTGGTATCATTGACACGGAAGACAATATCAGAAATCTCATCCATATTGAAGTTGTTGGCAAGAGAAATATTAGTCGTAATCGGAAGTCCACCAATACCAAAAGTCTTGGCAGTCTTGGCCTCATCGCTAGTATAGACACCAATGACACGATAGCTAAAGCCACCAACATCTATAATCTGGTTAACCGCTTCTTGAGCTGACCCAAACAGACTATTAGCAAGTTCTTTGTCTAGTAAAATGACACTGGCCACATCTTTATAATCCTGAGCTATGAGACTTCGGCCTGCAACAATTTCATTTTCAACCGCCTTCATGTAGGTAATATTCCCACCCGTCAAGCTAGCGCGCTCCACTTTTTTATCTTTATAGGATAGGGTGGTATTTGTTGAGTTGGTTACATAGTAACTGTCCACACCCTTAAGTTTTGCTGCCTCCTTGACCCAAGCTTCTTGCGGTTTTGGTGGTTCAACAGGAACATCCTCTTCTTTACCAGACACTGTCAAAGCTGATTGCTTTTGTGTAAAAGAACCATCTTTACTTTTGATAGGCGAGAAAAAGACATGGATATTCTTCTGTGACTTGGTCATGTTTTTATTAACTTGACGAGACATGGAATCACCTAGAGCCATAATTACAACAACTGATGAAACACCGATGATGATTCCAATCATTGTGAGAAAAGAGCGCATCTTATGTGCCATGATAGATGAAAAGGCAAATTTCAGATTCTGCATCTTAGTTTTCCTCCTTTTCTAACTGCGCACTGTCAGACGAAATAACTCCATCTCGAATGACGATCTGGCGTTTGGCATAAGCAGCGATTTCAGGCTCATGCGTTACCATGATAATGGTTTTTCCTTCTTTATTCAAGTCAACTAATAGTTGCATGATTTGGTTACCTGTTTTAGTATCCAAGGCTCCTGTCGGTTCGTCCGCTAATATGATAGAAGGATTATTTACCAAGGCACGCGCGATAGCTACACGTTGCTTTTGACCTCCAGATAATTCCGAAGGCAAATGGTGACTACGTTCTGTCAATTCAACCTTGTCTAAATACTCCTCAGCCAACTTACGACGTTTTGAAGACGAAACTCCTGCGTAAATCAAGGGCAATTCTACATTTTGCAGAGCATTGAGTTTAGATAGAAGAAAGAACTGCTGAAAGACAAATCCGATTTGTTGGTTACGAACCTTGGCTAGTTGTTTTTCACCAAGTCCAGCCACTTCTTGGCCTTCAAGATAATACTCTCCACTGGTTGGCGTATCCAACATGCCAATGGTATTCATTAGAGTAGACTTACCAGAACCCGATGGTCCCATTATGGCAACAAACTCACCCTCATTCACTTCTAGGTTGATATTTTTGAGAACCTGCAGTTCTTGGTCACCATTACGGTAGCTTCTGCAGATATTTTTTAGACTAATTAGTTGCTTCATCAGCCTTCACCTCTTTTCCTTCCTCTAGAGAAGACGTTGGGTTACTGATGACCTTGACTCCATTTGTCAGACCTGAAGTGATTTCTTGGTTGTCTGCATCAGCATTGCCCAAACCAACTTCCACTTTCTTGGCCTTTTTCTGCTCGTCAAGCACCCAGACATAGTTCTTATCATTTTCAGTCACAACACTTGTTAGAGGAACCAAAATGGCTTTACTCTTATTCTTGACCTCAACACTTACTGAGAATCCTTGTTTCAAATCACCGATTTCACTTGTAACATCGATGGTATATGGATATTTAGAACCAGAGTTACCGCCTGCTGCTGCAGCTGCACTTGCTGCTTCGCCATTGTTTTTAGGGTAGTCAGAAATATAGCTAAGCTTACCAGTCCAGCTTTTATCTTGATAAACTTTAGAAGTAAAGGTTACTTCTTGACCTACAGATAAGTTGGCAAGGTTGTATTCAGATAGTTCACCCTTAACTTGCAAGTTTTCATTGCTAACGACATGAACTACCACCTGGCTAGCTCCAGTTGGAGATTTAGAAACATTACGGTTGACTTCGACCACAGTTCCTTCTAGAGTGCTGAGAACCGTCATTGCATCCAACTGACTTTGAGCCTTACTTAATTGTGCTGCTGCATCTGCACGAGCATCACGAGCATCACCTAGTTGTGCATCAATAGATGACACTGAATTTCCTGAGACTGGAGCTGGAGTTTGGGCTGCTGCACCTTCTCCTCCTGCTGGCGCTGGTAACTGGGGAGCTGAAGCGGCTTCATTTCGTGCTTGATTGAGTTCGTTGATATGACGGTCTGCCTTAGCGACTGCTCGGCTCGCTGAATCATAGGCCGCCTGGGCTTCTGAACTACTGTACTTGACTAAAGCCTGTCCTTCGCTGACCTTATCACCCACAGAAACAAGGATTTCATCTAAATCTCCCTTACTAGCATCAAAATAAACATATTGTTCATTTTTTGCTGTTACTGTCCCTGACAATAAAACAGAGGATGCCACGCTTCCTTCCTTGGCAACAACAAGATGAGTAGCTTCATCTTTTACAGCGGTCTGAGATGGTTGTCTAAAGAGTAAAATCCCTCCAGCACCCAATACAACTACACTTGCAGCACCGATTGCTGCATACAATTGCCACTTTTTAGCTTTACTATTCTTTTTCATAATGAAACTCCTTTTTGATTTAAAGTCCTTAACAATATTATACAAAAATTACCAAATATAAACAATAACCGTTTAGAACGAAATAATGACATTTCAGGATTCAATTATTGTTCGGAATTCATTTTACAATCATTGTACTAGTTATATAATACACTTTATTTTTCTTTTTTGCAAGCCTTTTCTTTAATTTTTTTGAACGTAGCAGATTTTTGCAATCAAATCAAAAAAAAGATAGAATATGACTATCAAAAAATGACACTCTACTATTTAAAAGAGTATAAAGGAGTTTTAAATGAGAGAATATGATATCATTGCTATCGGTGGAGGTAGCGGAGGAATTGCTACCATGAACCGTGCTGGTGAACACGGAGCCAAAGCGGCCGTTATTGAGGAAAAGAAATTAGGTGGAACCTGCGTCAACGTCGGATGTGTTCCTAAAAAAATCATGTGGTACGGAGCACAAATCGCTGAGACTTTCCATCAATTTGGAGAAGACTACGGCTTTAAGACTACTGATCTTAACTTTGACTTTGCAACACTACGTCGTAATCGTGAAGCCTACATCGATCGCGCTCGTTCTTCTTATGATGGCAGTTTTAAACGCAACGGAGTAGACTTGATTGAAGGTCATGCGGAATTTGTAGATTCTCATACTGTCAGCGTAAATGGTGAACTGATTCGTGCTAAACATATCGTGATTGCTACTGGTGCCCATCCAAGTATTCCAAATATTCCTGGTGCTGAACTAGGTGGTTCTTCTGATGATGTATTTGCCTGGGAAGAACTTCCAGAGTCAGTTGCAATTCTAGGTGCTGGTTATATCGCCGTTGAATTGGCTGGCGTACTCCACACTTTTGGTGTCAAGACAGACCTCTTTGTTCGCCGCGATCGCCCTTTACGTGGTTTTGATTCTTACATCGTTGAAGGTTTGGTTAAGGAAATGGAAAGAACAAACTTGCCACTTCATACTCACAAAGTCCCTGTCAAGTTAGAAAAAACTGCTGAAGGCATTACCATTCATTTCGAAGATGGTACTAGTCACACAGCTAGCCAAGTTATCTGGGCTACTGGTCGCCGTCCAAACGTTAAGGGCTTGCAACTTGAAAAAGCTGGAGTAACTCTGAACGAACGTGGCTTTATCCAAGTGGATGAATACCAAAATACTGTTGTTGAGGGAATCTACGCTCTAGGTGATGTAACGGGCGAGAAAGAACTGACTCCAGTAGCTATCAAGGCTGGACGTACCCTATCTGAACGTCTCTTTAACGGAAAAACTACTGCAAAAATGGACTACTCAACTATTCCAACTGTTGTCTTTTCACACCCTGCTATCGGAACGGTTGGATTGACAGAAGAGCAAGCTATTAAAGAATACGGTCAAGACCAAATCAAGGTTTACAAATCAAGCTTTACTTCTATGTACTCTGCTTGCACTTGCAACCGTCAAGAAACACGTTTCAAATTGATCACAGCTGGTTCAGAAGAAAAAGTTGTCGGACTTCATGGAATTGGCTACGGTGTTGATGAAATGATTCAAGGATTTGCTGTTGCTATCAAAATGGGAGCAACCAAGGCAGACTTTGATGCAACTGTGGCGATTCACCCAACTGCATCCGAAGAATTTGTAACCATGCGTTAATCGAAACAAAAAAAGCTGATACAAATGTGTCGGCTTCTTTTTTGATATTCACGAATCGATAAAAACAACTTACCCAGTCAGCAAAATCGGCCGTTACAGTTTTTGTTACCTTTGTTATAAAAATAGGTTGACAATAATTACTCTACGAGTATAATAGTTACTATACATCAGAAAAGAGGTTAACTATTTTGAAAAAAGCTCACGTTTATGCTATCCCTGCTATTGGGGCTGCTCTCATTGCTGTTTTAGCACAAATCAGTCTTCCAATTGGACCTGTTCCCTTCACTCTGCAGAACTTTGCAATCGGCTTGATTGCTACTGTCTTTAGACCGAGAGAGGCTGTACTTTCTGTTGGACTCTATCTTCTTCTAGGTGCTATCGGTCTTCCTGTCTTTGCAGGAGGTGGAGCTGGATTTCATGCTTTGATTGGTCCTACTGCAGGCTATCTTTGGTTTTATCTTGTTTATTCTGGACTTACCTCTTCTCTAACTAACAGTGATAGTGGTTTTGTCAGAATTTTTCTAGCAAATCTCTTAGGAGATACACTTGTCTTTGTTGGTGGGATCATTGGATTGCATTTCCTAGCTGGAATGCCATTTGAAAAAGCTCTTGCTGTGGGGGTATTTCCCTTTATCATCCCAGATCTTGGTAAAATTATTGCTATTAGTTTTATTAGCCGTCCATTACTTCAACGCCTTAAAAATCAGGCTTACTTTACTAACTAAAAAAGGATATCGAGTTGTCATAACTCAGTATCCTTTTCTTTCATTTTGAAAACTTATACTCTTCGAAAATCAAATTCAAACCACGTCAGCTTCGCCTTGCCGTACTCAAGTACTGCCTACGGCTAGCTTCCTAGTTTGCTCTTTGATTTTCATTAAGTATTAGTTACCTTTAAAGGCATCCACCATCGTTTGAAATTCTTCATTGGAGAGAGTAATCCCTTTGCCCATTTTAGTATGATCTGGACTCCAAGCACGAATATCAAACTTTGCAGGGGCACCATTAAAGCTCACACGGTTGATTTCCTTAGTCCAACCTTTTTCGTTTTCAGAAAGAGTCAACAAGTGCTCTTCGATTTCAAATGTAAATTCTGCCATTTTCTTCTCCTTTTTTAGCTTTCATTAGTTTATTCGTAAAATCTTGTAGATTTTAGGAAAATTTTATATAATATTGATATAAAAGAAGGGAGGCCACTATGAGACATAAATTCCAGCAAGTTCTAGATAAAATACATGACTTTTTAAATGGACATGACCAAGCTGACCAGACTGAAACCAACTCCCTTACAGCCACTATTGAAGAGGCTATCCAGAAACAAACCGCTGTTCACCTTATCTTGTCTGAGACAAGCTTTACAGGTGACATCATCAAATACGATCAGCAACGCCAGCAAATTATCGTGAAAAATTTTGCCAAAAATGTAAGCCGTATTATCCGCATAAGCGATATTCAACGCCTGCGATTTGTCCCTTCAACTGTCCAAACAGCTCAAAAAAATAGATTTAAGAAAGAGTGAGATGTAGTTGCTTCATCCCACTCTTTTTTCTTAGCGAATTTGTTCAAAATGTAAATGAACTGCGATATGATCTCCATAACCACTTCTTTCCAAATCACGTTGTAAACGATAGGAAATGTAGTGTTCAGCAATGGTAATGTAACCTGCACCCAGTAAACGATGCTCAACCAAAGACTGAATCATGCTGATGGTAGCACGTTCCACCTTGGCTTCTTCCAAATCCAAAACCACTTTCTTAGTGACTTGTGCAAGGTTTTGACGTAAATCATCTGTCAATACATAGACAGTCTGGGCTGCCTTTAAGATAGCTTGGTAAATCTTGTCTGGATTAAATTCAGCAATTTCTCCATCACGTTTGATTACTTGCATAGGTTTCTCCTTTATTCTTTGTTTTCTTTGATTTCTGCCAGCATTTTTTCTTCTTCTGCTGTCAGTTGATAATGTTCAAGCAAATCCGGTCTGCGCTCGTAGGTTTTCTTTAAACTCTCATACAGTCGCCACTGACGAATCTTTTCATGGTGCCCGCTCATCAGAACATCTGGCACGACCATACCTCGATAATCATAGGGACGTGTGTACTGAGGGTATTCGAGAAGGCCTGAAGAAAAACTATCATCTTGGTGGCTAGACTCCTTGCCAATCACTTCTGGAATCAGGCGTACCGCAGCATCAATCATGGTCATAGCCGCCAACTCTCCACCAGTCAAGACATAGTCACCCAGGGAAATCTCATCTGTCACCAAGGTCTTAATGCGCTCGTCATACCCCTCGTAGTGACCACAGATAAAGATCAGTTCCTCTTCTTTGGCTAAATCCTCAGCATAAGCCTGATCAAACTGCTTGCCAGCTGGATCGAGGAGAATAACGCGCGGATTTTTCTTTTCAATAGCATCAAAGGCATCGAAAATGGGTTGTGCTCGGAGCAACATCCCCTGACCGCCTCCGTAGGGCTCATCGTCGACATGGCGGGCCTTTTCAGCATATTCTCGAAAATTATGATACTGGATATCCAAGAGCCCTTTTTCACGAGCCTTTCCAACGATTGAGTGCTCTAGTGGAGAAAACATCTCTGGAAAGAGGGTTAAAATATCAATCTTCATCGTCTAACCCTTCTAAGATTTCCACATCGACGCGGTTATTTGGAATATCAACATTGAGAACCACTGGTGGGATATAAGGCAATAACAAATCACGCTTGCCTTTTCGCTTGACCACCCAGACATCGTTAGCACCTGGTTGCAGGATTTCCTTGATGGTTCCAATCAAATTATCACCCTCATAGACTTCCAAACCGATAATCTCGTGATAATAAAATTCACCATCATCTAAATCGTTTAAATCTTCCTCAGAAACCTTGAGACTGTATCCCTTGTACTTTTCGATAGCATTGATATGGTACATATCTTTGAATTTAATAATGTCAAAGTTCTTCTGTTTACGGTGGCTAGCGATGGTCACTGTTTGAACAAACTGATCTTTTTCATCAAACAAGGCCAGCTCAGCACCTTTTTTAAACCGTTCTTCTGCAAAATCCGTCACAGACAAGACTCGCATCTCACCCTGCAACCCCTGCGTATTGACGATTTTCCCAACATTAAAGTAGTTCATCTTGTCTCCTGTAGTCTATTTCTATCCATCTTATTCTGACAATTCTCGAATAATAGTCGCAATTTTTTCTGATTCTGACCATTGTAAATAATGGTGATTCCCTCCTAAAATGAGTTTAGTATTGGAAGTCCGATATTCTGATTCTCTGTACTCTTTTTCTCTATAAGGCTGACAAAAAATAAATACAGGGACATAAGATTCTATCGACAAATTCTCAAAATCTTCCTCAGTAATCTCTCCAGATATCTGAAATCCTGGATCTTGATTTTCCAACTCTGAGCCTTTTTCTTGCATTATTTCCCAGATTTCTTTATTAATTTCAGGGCTAAATGTCTCTTGAGTTAAATTCTTAAAATAAAATTCAGGACCACACTCGTCAATCAGCCTCATCTGCTCTTCCATTTCTGGATAAGGATTTTCTGAAAAATCAGCAAACATGACGTTTTTAGTTGTCGGTTCAATTGCTACTAAAGCCTGACACTTAATTGGTTTCTTGAGCAATTCACAAGCTAAAATTCCACTCAAACTATGTACACAAAGTATATATTCAGAAATCCCTAATTCTTCAAGTACTTCATAAACCGCATCTGCAAGATTATCTAGATTTTTTCCAGCTTGGTCATGAATCGGACTCCTACCTGTGTTCGGAAAATCAATTGTCAAATAACCAATTGTAGGAGGAAGTTTTTCAAGTATAAGTGAAAAATTTTCATAACTTGGTAGCAAACCTGCGCCACTTAAACAAACTAGCACTTTCTTTTGCTTTTGATAAGTAACAGAGAGACTACCAATTTCTGTAGATACTTCAATCCTCTTCATAAAGAAATCCACTCATTCTATATAATGAATTATTAAAAATCCTTATCCTTTATTTTAACACGTTCCAGTGATTTTCTCAAGTTGGATAAATCTCATCTTACAGAGCTACTACTTCTTCAAAGAATTCACCAATTATCTGATTAAACTCTTGAGGATGGTCATTCATAGGTTGGTGTTTGCTATCTGAAATCGTTACTTGACGCGCATTGGGATTTAAGGCCATGATTCCATCGTAGATCATTTTTAGGTGTTTGGGAAAATCGTTTTCGCCTCTTACTAATAGCATAGGAGGATTGCCATGATAACCTTCTATCTCATGAACAGCCAAAAAACCTGTGATTCCAAGGTTCAAAAAAACATCTCTCCCAGTTTCTATAATGGACGTCTTGACTAATTCTCTTGTGATAGGATTATCTGTACACATTTTTGAGTTCTTATCTGCAATCAACTTCCAAGGAATCGTTTTGTACATAAGGGAACTATATTTTATGCGATTTCTCTCTTTATCTGATAGGTAACGATGCTGTCCCCAACTATCTACCATGACCAAGGCTAGAACTCGACCTGGATGACGATATGTGTACTATTGAAGTGGATTTCCTCCCCAAGAATGTCCGACCAATATCACCTCATCTAACTGGAAATAGGACAAAATAGCATCTACATCTTGAACAGCACCTTCTAAGTCGGGTAGGCCAACTTTCATAGGTGATTCACCCTGTCCTCTAACATTGACAAAATAGAGGTCAAATCCTTCAAAAGCATCATACTGGTGAGCCCACATCTGACTACGTCCACAAGCTCCATGATAAAAAATAATGTGGCCTTTACTTGAGCTTCCAGGGCGATGATAAACAGCCAAGTCACAATCTAAGACTGGTATAATGTGACGTACCAAAGTCTCAGGTTTTCTGTTATAAAAAGCAATAGCTTCAGCTATATCATTTTGCTTCATTATTACACTCTCTCCTCTTTATCCTAGTGTTATTCTTTTTATCTATTTTATCATGCTATATTAAAATCATCGTTTTCCAAACTTAATTACATTAAAATTTTTGAATTTTCTGTATCATTTAGATTAAGAAAAAGACTGCTCAGCAATCTTTACTTTTTTCTCATCAGATTCATGCCTAAAATTCCAGCAATAATCAAAGTTGCTCCGATTACATGGTAGCTATAAATTGGTTCGTGGAGGATAAGAGCTCCAGCTAGAATGGTCAAAACTGTCCCAAGATTTCCAAAGACACTGACGGTTGATGCTCCAAGTCGAACAATAGCATAGATAGAGAGACTACCAGTAACGATAGAGGCTAGAATTCCCAAATAGAGAATTGAAAGCAAATAAGACACCTGTCCAAGTGGCGCAAAGTAAGCTAATATGTTGCCATCTAGATAGTGCGAGGTCAGACTCAGCGTATTAAAGGTGACGAAGCCAACAAATATCACAACAGCTGTCATATCCATAGCCCGATAGCGGCCTCCTTTGGACTTGCTGAGGATATTGTTTATTGCATTGGCGAGAACCGATCCCAACATCAAGAGAAAGCCAAAGCTAGCAGTCTCAGTACCAAAGTTAGCTCCTTTACTAAGGAAGATGAAAACTACTCCTGCTACGGATAAAAATAAAAAGAACTTTTGAAGCAAGCTTGTCTTTTCCTTGAGAAAGGCCGATGCTAAAAGGAGCGTAAAAATCGGGACAAGAGCCTGTAAAATTCCAGCTTCAGAAGACGATATATACTGTAAAGCAAAGGATTGAAAAATAAAAAATAAAAGCGGATAGAAAAGACTCATAGGAAGAATAGAAAGAATATCTTTTCTACTTAAACTCACTTTAATAAGTTTGGTTTGATGAAGAACGACCATTACTAAAGCTGCGATTGTATAGCGATGCGCTAAGTTTGTAAGAGGACTGGCATAGCTCAAAGCAATCTTAGTAAATAAAAAAGAAAAACCAATGATGGCTGAAAAGGATAAGGCTGCTAGGTAAGCTTTTGTTTTCTCGTTCATAGACTGTTACTCCTTTTAAAAATAGCTATTCTCAAGATTGATTGACTATAATTCTTTGAGACTGTCTTTCCATTGTAGCATAGTAAAATGCTAGATGCATTTCTAGGATTGGTTTTTTATGCCTATTTTCACCGTTTATCTTTTTCATTGCCTAAAAAGGACTCTACTAGTCTAGTCTGCCTTTCTCGTTCTTGTCTCACAAGTTCCAACTTATCTGCCTCTTGGAGATTCCTTACTTTGATAATATAAACTGCCAATTTCATTGTTTTCTATGTTACTAGCTAGGCCAATATAGGTGAAATCTTCTTTATAAGAAAAAAATCATTTCTTATTCTCTTTGAAATTCTCTAAAAATCCTTCCAAATCTCGTTCATGCTGATATTTTATAGCCGCCTTTTTATCTTTTTCAAAAATGGTCTTGGTTAGATCTATGTCGTTGATGGCCGCAATTGCGACAGTGTAGTGAATGATATCAGCCAGTTCTTTTGCTAGTTCCTCGTTAGAATCCTGAACGCCCTTTTTTCTACCAGAACGACCATTCAAAACCTCAGCTACTTCTCCGATTTCCTCCACTAACTTCATAAAGAGATCTTCCTCAGTCCGAGACTGCTGGTAATGTTCCAGTAGGTAGTATTGAAATTGTCTAAACGTTAAACCTTTCTTCTATTCCTCGCAAAAAAGCGAGACATCCGTCCCGCCCTTCTTATTTTTCGTCAATAACGATTCTTACTTTTTTGTCTTCAGTTGGGACAGAGTAGACAATCGTTCTTATCGCAGAAATAGTGCGACCCTTACGACCGATTACACGACCCACATCGCTTTGATCAAGATCCAAATGATATTCCAAAAATTCTGGTGTATCTTCAATCTTGATAGTTAAGGCATCTGGTTGTGAAATCAAGGGTTTCACAATCGCAATAATGAGATTTTCAATCGTATCCATCTGTCAACCTACTTTAAACTTATTTTGAGAATTTAGAATCGTGGAATTTTTTCAATACGCCTTCTTTTGAAAGGATGTTGCGAACTGTATCTGAAGGTTGAGCTCCATCAGCCAACCATGCAAGAACGCGGTCTTCTTTCAAAGTTACTTGGTTTTCAGCAACAAGTGGGTTGTAAGTTCCAACTGTTTCGATGAAACGTCCGTCACGTGGTGAACGTGAATCTGCTACGTTGATACGGTAGAAAGGTTTTTTCTTAGAACCCATACGAGTCAAACGGATTTTAACTGCCATTTTTAAAGTCTCTTTTCTTATTTTTTATTTGAGTGAAATAGCTGAGCTATTTAGCACATGTTCTATTATAGCAGATTTCTGTCAGGTGTCAAGAAAAAAACTTGACAGACTATAAAATTTTTAAACCATTTAGAAATTTACTATAATTTTAAAGAAAAATCAGAAAGAGAATGTCATGAAAACTATTTTAGAAACGTTTTATAAAGACCACCGAGTCAAACCTTATATCTCACCTGAACGTGATTTGGATACCTGGCTCCTAAATCCAAAGCCTGTTCCCAAGAGAAATATCAAGGATTTTAAGAATGATATCTACTAATTAATTTATAAAATATGAATGAATAGATTCTAAATAGGGAAATAGTTTAGGTCTGTAAAAGATTAAATAATTTCTATTTTAGCTGTTAGAAACGTTGGTACATCAATGTTTTTAGAATGCTACATAATAAAAGGTAGAGTGAATGGTAGAGTAGTTATTGCGTTAGTTCATCAATCTTATCGATATAAAGATTAACAGATTCTAACTTTCTTTGCGGTGCTAACTCGGCGTATGTGTCCATTGTTGTTGAAATTGATTTATCTTTTTTGATTTTTTAATGACCTTTTTGCCATTATGGATAATTTTTTCAGTTTCATCAGAAATCAAAAATTTTTTTCTTTGAATATTGAAATTTGCGAATGTCTTGGAAAGTCTAAGACAGCTAGATTGTATAGAAATTAAGTCATCATCCGACAAAGAATTCATTCTTTTATTTACAGTTTCTAAATCTCTAAATATAATAGAGCTGAAGCAGTGGTAAAACAGATTTTCAACAAACTTGGCAATATCTCTAAAAATAATTTCTTTATAGTCCAAGTCGGTTTAAGTATTCAAATAAAGTAATATTGAAGCGGTAACTTGTCGCTTTTACTTTTCAACTTGGCTAACTTGACCTGCATTACCTAGGTAGCTTTGCTTTAAATTATATTTTTCTCTTAAAGATTTGATACGAGTATGTATTTCTTGTGAGTAATTTTCATCAAAAAATTTCATATATAATCCCCTATAATCATGGAAAAGTAGTAAAAATAGTTGTTATCCTAGTTGATTAAAAAAATCTCTGATTTCCTCATCTTTTATAAAATAATATATAATTTTCCCCTCTCTTCTAGTGTCCAAGATGTTTTGATTGGCTAGTTTACGAAGATGGTGGGAGGCAGATGCCATACTGAGATTTAGTAAACAGGCTATATCACAGACACAGAGTTCTTCAACAGCAAGAAGATAGAAGATGATATTTATCTGCTTATTATCGGTAAATTTTGTTAAAATGCGAAGTGATTTTTGGACTTTTTCCTTTTCAAGGTAGTTCGTTGCGGTTGTAATATTTTGCTGATTTATAACATTCACTTGGCAGATACTATCTTTTTTCATAATATTTTCTCCTAGCCTAATATAGTCCATAGTATGTCAAAACTGTTATTTTCAATCAGGATATATATCCCCAATCCTAAATAGACAACGGCAATAAACCATCTGCTATATTTTTCCAAAATTTCTCCAACAGAAGGGACTTGTGCTAATTTTTGGGCAGAAAAAACCAAGAGATAAATCATGACTAGAAAAGTAAGTAAAGTCACTATCAAATTCGCTAAATTTAAGGTAATAAAATATGGGACAAAGACACCAATATTGTCAGCGCCACAACTTGCAAAAGTAATCATAGCGACTAGAAAAATCAGGTTTTTATTGTCTTTTCGCAAACCATCTTTTGCAATAGCTTCTCCATCAGAATCTCCTAAAAGCAAAACTTTGAGGCCTAGGAAAATTGGAATCAAACCGAGTAAACCTAAAATCTCTTTACTAGGAATATAATTTAAGACAAATGCAAAAAGCAAACTTAGCAATATTAGACTAACAGAGCCTAGAAATTGTCCTAAATAGATGTTAATGATGTCTTTTCTGCTTTTTCTTTTGGCAAAAAATAACATTAGGATAATAAGTAAGTCTACGGCTGTCCCAGAATACAGGATTATTGAAGTAACAACATTTTGAATCATAAAACACCTCATTCAAATATATTTTTGAATGTATTCTAACATTAAACTTTGTAGATGTCAACTTAAAATCCACCAAAATATAGATAAGAAGTTAGTGTACCAAATATTAAAAAGCCCTGCCATCGCAATGACAGCAGGGCTTAACTTCAATATCCAGATGATATATTTATCTAAAAAGGGTTGAGTAAAAGGTAGAGTTTTTATTGATTTGTAGTGCGATATAATGAGTTTCCAAAAATCAAAAATCGCTTAAAATCAGTATTTTGACATCTATTGACGTGTACTGAAATCCTTACTTAACCTCTGTAAAAATTAACTTCTATACCTACAAAGCTTATTCTGACAGACTTTATAACAGTCTAAGAAAAAAAGTAGAGATTCATACAGTATCTAGATTTTCCAAAAATTCCTTATCATCAAATATTATTAACGAAACTATCCAAACCAAATCCGATGCATTGCTTCAAAGAATTCTTTAGTTGTTTGACTAGCGAGGGCTTTTATTAAAAAATTTTTTCAAATAATTGCCACCTTGGCACATAAATTCTTGCTTTCCAAATTTAAATGTGATATATTTATAACATAAATTTAAGTGTTATATATTTATAACACAAAAAAGGAGTCTATCATGAAAAAAAGTCAAAAAATGCGTGGCCTCATTGCAATGATTGCCGTAGCTCTCTTTATTGATTTTATTGTTTTATTTGGTTCTAATCTTAGTTGGGAACCCAAGTTAGTCATTACTGGTATTTCAGTGTTAGGTCAAATTGTAGCTATTTGGGGCTGGCTACATAGGAAACCACGGCCTCATAAGAGTCAGAAAGGTAAGGGAAAGATTATTTTTGACTTGTCTGCTAAGCTTTACACGATACTTTTTTTTGCAGCAAGCATTTTTTATACAGTAGGGATTTGGGTTGCGACCCCAAGCGTAAGTTCTGGTATTAAAGAATGGATTTTGGGAATTGGCCTCGTTATTGAAGTGATTTTATTTGTTTTTTTCTGTTTGAAAAATGTCAAGGAAACTCCGGACGAACGCTTTTATGCTAATTTAGCCAAGGCAGCTAGCTTGATGTTTGTTTTTATACTAGGCGCACTGATGATTCTAGCAGTTATCATTGGGTATATAGGGTCTCTCACTCTTTACATGGGCCAGATCTTTATTAGCATAGCTGCCTTGATTTTCATCTTTGCGGTTGTCTATTTTATCTTGGAACGGAGAGGATAAGCATGGCCAAAGAAAGCAAGATTATTACTAATCTCAAATCTGTTCGTGAGTCCACAGGCATGACCCAGCAGGAGTTAGCCGACCTCATCGGCATGCGACGCGAGACAATTCTGCACTTGGAAAATAACCGTTACAATCCTTCGCTAGAAATGGCTCTTAAAATTGCTCAAGTTTTTAATCTGAAAGTAGAAGACCTCTTTGAACTCAGACAGAAAGAGGAAGCATAATTCTTTTCGAGACCTAGTATTAAGTTCATTGATTAATTAGGAATTGAAGCCAAAAGAAAAAATCCTTTGAAAATGTGCTCTTTTAAAATATAGTAATTCTTTCGAATTAACGTTTACTAATTGTGATGCTTTACGAGCTCTCTTAAGATCTGGTTCCCAAAATACTTTGAGTATACTTATGGCATTGATGTCCCTAATCAAGCGACTTTTTGGTTGACTTTCTCTTAAACTACCTTGTCACTAATATTTGAAATCCACTTCCTTTTAGGGTACAATGGTAGAAATGAATTTTTGAGAGGAACAGAATGAAAAAACTAGCAACCCTTCTTTTACTATCCACTGTAGCTCTAGCTGGATGTAGCAACATCCAACGTAGTTTGCGTGGTGATGACTATGTAGATTCTAGCTTGGCCGCTGAGGAAAGCTCCAAAGCAGCTGCCCAATCTGCCAAGGAGTTAAATGATGCTTTGACAAACGAAAACGCCAATTTCCCACAACTATCTAAAGAAGTTGCTGAAGACGAGGCTGAAGTGATTCTACACACAAGTCAAGGAGATATTCGCATTAAACTCTTCCCTAAACTCGCTCCTCTAGCGGTTGAAAACTTCCTCACTCATGCTAAAGAAGGCTACTATAACGGTATTACCTTCCACCGTGTCATCGATGGCTTTATGGTTCAAACTGGAGATCCAAAAGGGGACGGTACAGGTGGTCAGTCCATCTGGCATGACAAGGATAAGACTAAAGATAAGGGAACTGGTTTCAAAAACGAGATTACTCCTTATCTCTATAACATCCGTGGTGCTCTTTCTATGGCTAATACTGGTCAACCAAACACCAATGGTCGCCAGTTCTTCATCAACCAAAACTCTACAGATACCTCTGCTAAACTCCCTGCAAGCAAGTATCCAAAGAAAATCATCGAAGCCTATAAAGAAGGTGGAAATCCTAGTCTAGATGGCAAACACCCAGTCTTTGGTCAAGTGATTGACGGTATGGATGTTGTAGATAAGATTGCCAAAGCAGAAAAAGATGAAAAAGACAAACCAACGACTACTATTACAATCGATAGCATCGAAGTAGTAAAAGACTACGATTTTAAATCTTAAAAACCAAAAAATACAGTATCCACATTCGGTACTGTATTTCTTTTACTCTCATTCTTAAGTTAAATTATTAAAATCCCAGATTTGGTCCATCCAGCCTTCATAGAAGTCTGGTTCGTGGCAGACCATAAGGATAGACCCCTTGTATTCTTTGAGAGCACGTTTGAGTTCATCCTTGGCATCCACATCCAAATGGTTGGTCGGCTCGTCCAGCACTAAAACATTGTTTTCACGATTCATCAAGAGACAGAAACGAACCTTGGCTTGTTCCCCACCTGACAAGACCTGAATTTGGCTTTCAATATGCTTGGTTGTCAGACCACAACGGGCAAGGGCTGCACGAACTTCTGCTTGGTTGAGAGCTGGAAAGGCATTCCAAACAGCCTCTAGTGGTGTTTGGCGATTACCGCCTTCTACTTCCTGTTCAAAATAACCGAGTTCTAGGTAGTCTCCACGTTCAACCTCTCCAGCGATTGGCGGGATAATGCCTAATAGAGACTTCAAGAGAGTTGTTTTCCCGATACCATTTGCACCGATAATAGCAACCTTTTGATTACGTTCAAAGGTAAGATTTAAAGGCTTGGTAAGTGGACGGTCATAACCAATCTGCAAATCCTTGGCTTGGAAGATAAAGCGCCCTGGTGTACGAGCCGGTTTGAAATCAAAGGATGGTTTTGGTTTCTCACTTTGGAGTTCGATAATATCCATCTTATCCAATTTCTTCTGACGAGACATGGCCATGTTTCGTGTTGCAACACGCGCTTTGTTTCGAGCTACGAAGTCTTTGAGGTCTGCAATTTCTTTTTGCTGACGTTCGTAGGCCGCCTCCAGTTGAGATTTCTTCATAGCATAGACTTCTTGGAACTGGTAGTAGTCACCAGAATAACGCGTCAGCTGTTGATTTTCCACATGATAGACGATATTGATAACATCATTGAGGAATGGAATATCGTGCGAAATAAGGACAAAGGCATTTTCATAGTTTTGGAGATAGCGCTTAAGCCAGTCAATGTGCTCAGCATCCAAGTAGTTGGTCGGCTCGTCCAAAAGCAAGATATCAGGCTTTTCAAGGAGAAGTTTAGCCAAAAGCACCTTGTTTCTTTGACCACCTGACAAAGAAGTTACATCCGTATCCATGCCAAAGTCCATGACACCAAGGGCACGCGCCACTTCATCAATCTTAGCATCCAAGGTATAGAAATCACGACTCTCCAAACGGTCTTGAAGTTCTCCCACTTCTTCCATGAGAGCATCAACATCTGATCCGTCTTCAGCCATTTCCATATAGAGGTCATTGATACGGGCTTCAGCTTTGAATAGCTCATCAAAGGCCGTACGGAGAACATCGCGCACCGACTGCCCTTCAGCAAGGACAGAGTGCTGATCCAAGTAACCAGCGGTCACATATTTGGACCACTCAACCTTCCCTTCATCTGGCAGCATTTTACCAGTTACAATGCTCATAAAGGTCGATTTCCCTTCACCATTGGCACCGACCAGACCGATATGTTCTCCCTTGAGGAGACGGAAGGACACATCTTCAAAAATTGCACGGTCACCAAAACCGTGACTCAGATTTTTAACTTCTAAAATACTCATTTTAATTCCTTATCTTATTTTTATGTAATTGTTTATAGAGGAGCCAAGCCGAATAGCCACCCAAGGTATTGGTCCACAAATCATCAATCTCAAAGACGCGATTAAAATCAAAGAAAAAGTCCAAGACTAACTGCGTACACTCAATTCCAAGACTCACTAGAAAACTAAAAAGTAGCACTTTTTTTGTTTTCCGCAAGTTTGGAAGGAGATAAAGGAGTTGGAACACCAAAGGAAAAAGCAAGAAGACATTGAGGATATTTTGTAAAAAAATCCAAGATAATTGTCCTACATCACTCACTTCGCCCAGTTTCCAGAGAGAATTGAAAGGAGTCAAAAGAAAAACCAGGCGTCCAAGATGCTGAATACCTGGAGTTTCAACTCCTACAGGAGATTGTTCTTGAGGAGTAAAGCAAAAGTAAATGATACAAATGCTATAGAAAATAACTCCCCAGACCAAAACATGATTATAAGTTTTCTTCATCATTAAGGATTGACTGCTGCGACTGCTTTCTGGCGATCACGTTTCATTGTATTAGAACGCAATTGTCCACAAGCTGCATCAATATCAGTACCATGCTCTTGACGAACCACACAGTTAACCCCTTTTTTCTTAAGCGTATCATAGAAGGCCAGGACGCGCTCTTTAGGACTACGGCTATATTGGTCATGCTCACTAACTGGATTGTAAGGAATCAAGTTTACATAAGACAATTTCTTGATGTTCTTGAGCAATTCAGCCAATTCCAAGGCTTGTTCTACACCATCGTTAACTTCATTAAGCATGATATACTCAAAAGTCACACGACGATTAGTTGTCTCAATGTAGTACTCAATAGCAGCAAAGAGTTTTTCAATCGGAAAGGCACGGTTAATCTTCATGATGCTTGAGCGCAGTTCATTATTAGGTGCGTGAAGAGAAACGGCAAGATTGACCTGAACCCCTTCATTAGCAAAATCACGAATTTTATGGGCCAAACCTGACGTAGAAACAGTGATGTGACGAGCCCCGATAGCCATCCCCTTGTCATCATTGATGGTACGAACGAAATTCAAGACATTGTTGTAGTTATCAAAGGGCTCACCGATTCCCATGACAACGATATGGCTGACGCGTTCATCCTGACCACGCTCATCAAAGTATTTCTGAACCAGCAAGATTTGCGCTACAATTTCACCGTTATTGAGGTCACGTTGCTTCTTAATCAAACCAGAAGCACAGAAGGTACAACCAATATTACAGCCGACCTGAGTCGTCACACAGACTGACAAACCGTAGTGTTGACGCATGAGTACTGTCTCAATCAGCATTCCATCTGGCAATTCAAAAAGATATTTAACTGTCCCATCAGCAGATTCTTGAACGATACGTTGTTTCAAGGGATTGACCACAAACTGGTCATTAAGCTTAGCAATCAAATCCTTGGAAAGGTTAGTCATTTCTTCAAATGACTGGACACGCTTACGGTAAAGCCATTCCCAGATTTGATCTGCACGGAATTTCTTTTCTCCCTGCTCCAAAACCCATTCCTGCATGGTTTGACGTGTTAAACTATAAATTGACGGTTTCATTTCTTCTCCTTATTCTCTACTCACTTCTGACGAATGACAAAATGACGTTGTCCCTTATCCTCTTTCTGAGAATGCTGGTCTTTCTGACGACGTCTATTTTTCTTATCTGCATTCGGTTTTCGTTTGGTTTGAGTCGGTTTCTTTCCTTTTTTAGAAGGCTGTTCTTCTTCCTTCTTACGCATTTTCTTGTCAAATGATGCTCGCTTAGGGGCTTCATTTTCTAAGACAAAATAGGCACAACCATAACTACAATACTCTAAAAGGTAGTCTTGTAAACGACTGATTTTTTCAAGTTTTTCTTCTGTTCGATCATCCTTATAAAAACCTCGTAGGCGAAGCTGTTCGTTGCTCCAATCTCCCACTATATAATCAAACTTGGTTAAGACTTCTGAAAAACGCTGATTAAAAGCCGTCACATCGAAGGCATCCTTGATATTTTCCACCAAGGAAAAAGCTATCCCTTCCGTTTCGACCTTGTCCCCGTGTAAATGAAACTCAGGACCAGGAAACTTGTTATAGTTGTATAATTCAGGTGCAATTTCTTTTCGCATAGATATCCTTTTTCCACGATTACTTAATACTTTATTCTACCATAATTTCTAGCAGTTAGCACGTTTCTCATAAAAATGAAAAAAGTCTGACGATTTTGTCAGACAAAAATAATATAACCTTAAAAAGAGAAGAACAATTCTTCCCTCCAACTATCATTATTTAGCAGCTGCGTACAATTCATCTACTTTGTTCCAGTTGATCACTGAGAAGAAAGCTTTGATGTAGTCAGGACGCACGTTGCGGTATTTCACGTAGTAAGCATGTTCCCAAACGTCCAAGCCCAAGATTGGTTTTTTACCTTCTGAGATTGGTGTGTCTTGGTTTGCTGTTGAAGTCACTTCAAGTTTACCTTCTTTGTTGACAACCAACCATGCCCATCCAGAACCAAAACGAGTTGTTGCTGCTGCAGTGAAGGCTGCTTGGAATTCTTCAAATGAACCAAATGTTGCATCGATTGCTGCTGCAAGTTCTGCTGAAGGAGCTGTTTTCTCAGGAGTCATCAATTCCCAGAAAAGAGCGTGGTTCAAATGTCCACCACCATTGTTAATAAGCGCTTGACGGATATCAGCTGGGATAGATTCTACATCAGCAAGCAAGGCTTCAAGATCTTCACCGATTTCAGGGTGTTTTTCAAGAGCTGCATTAGCATTGTTGACATAAGTTTGATGGTGTTTGTCATGGTGCAAGTGCATTGTTTCCGCATCGATGTATGGTTCCAAAGCGTCGTATGCATATGGAAGATCTGGTAAGATAATAGCCATCTGTAATACCTCTTTTTCTTTCTATATGAAAATGATAACGCAAA